>Ga0308012_10000363_pt1 | contig 28575 bp, 23 predicted proteins | sample Neamet179_FD_203133 | JGI IMG/M metagenome (GOLD analysis project Ga0308012, IMG submission 203133) | Marine microbial communities from water near the shore, Antarctic Ocean - #179 | ecosystem: Environmental > Aquatic > Marine > Unclassified | place: Southern Ocean | collected 2014-07-25 | reverse complement strand
CAATTCGTTCAGCTGGTAAAGATCCTGACCCTGGAGTCCAACAAGCACAAAGATGCCGCCTTGCGAGCCAATATGCCGCTCGTCTATCACTACCTCAGCCTCGATGCTTACCGAGTCATTCGTACTGACCCTCTTCGTGAAGGATAAGCCGCCATCAATGCTAGCCGCGATAGATAGTTTTGCGGTGCTCGCTTCTCCAGAAAGCGTGGAGATGGTCGCTTTCGGTAATTCGGGTACCCGCGTGGGAAAATAATTCGCAATCTGATGCCGAACAAGATTTAGAGACTGCACGGCATCCGCGCCAAACTCATACTCAGCATCGACCCCACAATCAAGCCCTAAACAGTCTTGAAGCGGATTGGAGAAAAGTGATACTCGCGTCTGCGCGTTAAACGCCCCTGGATAGGCCATGACCGTAACGAACTGGCCCTCTACTCCGTAGCCCGTTGAGAAATTGAAGGTTCCGCCACTGCCATCTTCTAAGTGAGAATGGGTTAGCCCCATGTTGTGTCCTAGCTCATGAGCGGCAACCAGATCGACCGGACAATCCACCGCAATATGTGAATAGGCGGTGTTTCTCTCTACCACACTGCTAAAGTCTCCATTAGTACTAAACCCGCCTACCGGTGCCAACCCACAACGCGCTTCACCGGCTTGTGTTGGTCGAAACAACATAACAAGATCTGCTCCATAGGTATCTCGCAGATTATCTACGCTGCTGAACGCGCTATCCGTCTTCTCGATGAGATGATTAAGTGCCGTGTCCATATCATCACTGTCGTTGTAGTTAACTAGACCATGATATACAGGGCGCAGTGTGATCTTGACACCGCTGTCGGCATAGATCTGATTTGCAACGCTGATCAATTGGTTGATGCGAGTCTGAACGCCATGAGGATAAGTAGCAGCAGCACCCGGGGTATAGAGAGTTAGTACATCGATAACAGAATTACTGTTGTCCACTGAGCTGGGATCAGTCGCATCGGTAGACAGCAACATCTCATTGAAGTCGCTAATGCCATCCCCATCGCTATCTACTCGAACATCTTCGACTACATTTACAATGCCATCTACTCGCAGGTTACCCATGACCACCGAACTGGTAACACGAGGCTTTGCTCGGTCATCCGTTGCGACACTATAACTGAAGGATTTTTTCTCTCCAGGCAGAAAATTTCCAAGCTCACAATAGATAGTTTTCTGCAGGGAAAGACTCAGCTGCTCGCGACACTCAATTGGAGCTGCAACTAATTCGCTGTTCTCGAGAACGAAAAAAATCTCCACATAGAGATCGTTATGTGATTTATCACTTATGTTTTCAAACTCGAGACTGACATTAATCGTGTTGCCGACCAATACGCTATCGCTGACAAAGTCCTGAATGATGCGAAAATTACCAGGGTCGATATCAGGCGTACTCACGGCTGAGGTATCGGCCCCGGCCCCGGCATCTGCGGGTGATGATTGCGAACTCACGTCATCGATCTGCATCGGGAGAATGGATATTATTTCTGATTGAGGCTTGTGCAGCGCATCACCACTACTGGGCTTATCAATAAGGATGTAATCATTCTGAAAACCCTGCTCGATACCTACGAGATTGCCTGGCTTATAGATCCAACCCTGATAGTGTGTGCTGCCTGCATTCGCGATCGCGTATATCTGAAAGGTCTCGTCGTCGCTACTCAAGTGCCCGAACAGGCTGCGCTGACCTTGGGTGATAGTGAGCGAGAAGAACCTATCGTCATCGCGCCCCTCAGCTGAGATTACTCGATCGCCATTCACATAGCGGTCCAGCGTGACAACCTGCAACTGTATCTGCCTGCGCTCGGAGATTTGCAGGCTCAGATACGCACCCCTGTGGATACCGTCCAACTGAGCGCTATCCAGCGCTATTGGCTGCGAGATTTCTGCATAGGTCGGCGGCGCCTGCTGACTGTCGAGCTGTTGTACGGGATAGAGGAAAGCCTGCTGCCCATACAGCGGAACCAGCCAAAGCAGGACCAACATAGATAGGAGCCGGCTCAAACCGTTCCTAATTGAGATTTGCTTGATTCGAGATGATATGGCCATGGCGATGATTAGTTAGCAGCAGCTAGCACTTCTCAGCTAATTCTCTCCTCAGTCAGATTGGGCGCGAGGCGTTACAACATGGCCCGAGAGTTTCTTATTTTAGCGGCTAGTTCAGCACATTGCTATCTGGAACTCGGGCTGTAGCGGCTAATCAACATAGTCATTACACAATAAATAATTACAATATCCTATTGTTTTTATTGCACTAATTGTGAATTCCCCCGCTATGTATCGCCACTATTTCAGTTCCCGGCGAGATTACACCCTTCTCAATCAAATCAAAAAGAGCGTAGAACAGCTTACCGGTGTAGACCGGCTCGAGCGGCAAATTGGAGAATCCCGCGAACTCGTCAAGAAATGACTGCAAAGCAGAGTTGCTACGCGCATAACCACCACAGTGGTGAGCATCATCGACGCGCCAACTGATGGGATCAGTGCAGCCACTGGCCTGCAATTGACCCAAAATTTCAGCCTGCAGATAGCCATCACCCTTCAACACACTGATTCCCAACACTTCGGGAGCACTTTTACTCTCAATTATTGACAAACCCTTTATCAGCCCCGCCATCGTAGTGCCGGTGCCACAACACAGAGCCACCAGCTGCTTTGAGCCTACATTCTGCCACTTCAGTAACGATGCAATCTCTTCGCAGCCCTTGATTGCCAAGGAGTTGCTACCTCCCTCGGGTAGTAGGTGAAAGTCTCCGACCCTAACACGTAATTCTTCTAGGAAATCTGGCTCCTGCTTGCGCCGATAGTCGTCCCGGCTTACCGGCAACAAGCTCATCCCCTTCTCCCTGGCGAATGAGAGAACAGGATTCAATGGCTCGGGCATTTCTCCTCGCACGACACCAATAGTTCGCAGCCCAAATAGCTTGCCCGCAGCTGCTAGCGCGTAAAGGTGATTAGAATAGGCCCCGCCGAAACTTAGAATAGGAAGGTCTGGCTGTTGCTGGAATTCGAGCAGATTGTATTTCAGCTTGTACCATTTATTGCCCGCTAGCTGTGGATGGCACTTATCCAGGCGCAGAACATTTACAGACACGCCTGTCCGACGCAGTAATTCACAGCGCAATGGTTCGATCGGTGGCTTGCGAATAGAAAACTCTACTGGCATGGGCTTTGAACACGCCCACCGAGGGCTAGGCTTTGAATTATGGGTAACATAATCCTCTATCTTTGCTTGTAAACCCAATTCCCTATTGCGGTATCTTCCCAGTTTTTTTGGTCTAATAGGTTTTCATCCTCATCGACCGCTATGGCATAAAACTGGTAATTCCCTTCAGCCAATCCATCAGGCAAGTTTATATCTACTATATTAATTGATGAAGGCTGATCAAATGATAGAGATTCCCTAAACGGAATAACTTCTCCTATCCCCGAAACAACAAGTGGATTTCCAATAGTCAAAAAATTTCCATCGGGCAAAATCAATGCTACATAAATATCCGCCAATCCTTTCCCGCTAAAAGATAAGTCTGCTTTTAACTTCCCGCCGGCAGTAAGCTCGGAGCTCTCAATAGATAAATTCATATCACCTTCAAGGGAAATTTCGTTATCCAGCAAATACAAGTCCTCACCCTGCAGAAGGATTTGCCTAGCTTCATAAACTGGAAAACCGTTTGAATCTAGCCCCGTGAGCAAAAAACTAAAAGTAACAGTATCTGAACCATTTTTTCTAATATTTTCGCCGGAATCTAAATCCAAATTCGGGAAGAATTTATTTAATTCAGTAGCGTTGTAAGCGTATTGCATCGAAGTTCCACTGGAATGTTCTAATAAAAACCCTGGCATTACAGTAGTTTGATACATGCCAGTCATTTCGTTTCCATTCTTTGAGCCTAGTTCGAAGTTTAACTCCAGCGAATTGGGAAGCTTGGTCAAATTTGGACTTTTGAGTTGCGCCGTTTTGCTTTCCTTCGTTACGGCATAGAATTTAAAGCTCTTCCCATTGCCTCCTAGTATTCCACCGCTGGGAAAAGGCGGTTCAACTTGGCCTGCGGAAGTCATGCCAGAGTGAGTCACAAGGACCTCGACATCGTAGACGCCAGGCTCTTCTATTTTAAAATCCAAAGCTGGGTCATAAAAGTAGCCTACCTTGTTTGCTTGTCCACCGATTGTTTTCTGAATACCCGACGGTGTGGTTATTTTTATTGAGACATCAGAGGGCAATGTAGGGGCAACTTGTCCAGAAAACGATGCAGTATCGCCAATTTCAAGAATAGAACCAGGCCTAACCCCTTGTGGATGATAAAAAATATCAACCTCTTCCCCCTTGAGAGTCATTATCGGGCCGCCGGAGGGACCATTTGCTGCAGCTTGAAAGGGGGGCATGATACGCCCGCCTGTAACATCTTCATCTGGCAGCAATACCCACAAAGACCCATAGGCACCATAGTAAGAAAAGTCATCAGAGGGGGCTCGATACACCGCTCCACCAAACATAAATTTAAAATCGTTTGTCCTGTCGCCTTTAAACCCATTTCCTAATTGGAGGTTATACTTCGTATCAAAACGCCAGTATCCATTACTAGATTTTTGCGTCCCTACAAACTCCCTTACACTAACGCCCGGCCTTCCTATCCCACTGTAATAGTATCCCCAATGGTTAGTGTCGTTATCAGGGATTAAAAACGGAGGTATAGATTGGGATGCTGGCGTTATACCGTTAGAGGACTTTAAAAGCATTTGACCCTTGCCCAGGTCTGTCTGCTGTCTTCCCAAAGATGAAATCGCGCCAGACGTATCTTCTAAGGTCACCACATTGGTCATCGCCGCATTCCAAGTTGTAGAGTTATTCATCCAAGCAATATCACCTGTTTGATAAGGAAGAAAGAAATGTGCATTTTGATCGTTGTTTGTGTCTTCCATGTTATACCACTGACGAGTCTCACTATTGCTTTCACTTCCACGATTACCATGCGCCACAATGGGGCTTCCTGGCGTTTCGACAACACTGCCCCAGCTCCTACTCCCCATCCATAATGTTTCGCTCGCGTCTTTGTAACTTACGTTATAGTCAACCCGATATTCGCCAGAAGTTAAAAATTTAAAACCCTCGCCCGACTTAGGCATGAAATAGCCAAACCGATTGGCCGTTCCTAAAATAGTTTTTGTTTCAGCTAGCTTTGAATCAGAATTTGGTAAATGTTTTATCTTAATTTCAACGTCAGCTGGAATGCCTGGTTGTACAATCACAGCCGGAGAGAATGAGTCTCCAACCTCAAATGGTGTTGATGGGAATGTTCCGAATTCCAAATCTAAAGTTTCAGCAACGTAGACTTCATAGTTTCCTGAAATATCGTAGGAACGGCCATAAATATCCTCTATATCGCCATCTAATGAAACAGTATGCTTTCCATATTGATCAAACGTAACATTGAATGCCTTGTTGTGGGTGGTAAGACCAAAATGATTATCAGGAGCGTTACTATTGGCACTCCATTGGTCTCCCATAAACGATGTTGCTTTTTGCAAATAAGGCCCTCTAAAAGGTGCGCTGCCCAAATTGCTTGTGCTTCCATCAGGATACTTAATAGAGATGCTCAGATTACCCGAGGGAAATTTAAATAAGGTCTTCGGGGGACCCATCCACATTTTATTACTAAAACCAGTAAGCGGAATAAATGGCTCTAAGTTATATGCTCTCTCTGCATTGGTCTTTCCAATTCCAGGAGACAGCACAAACCTGTCGCTATTACTAACAATGTGCCCTGATATGCCGAACCGATCCTTATCTTCTATAGAAACAACTCCGCGCGATCCATTGCTAAGATCATTAAGTAATAAAGCAGCAAAAAGACGCGGTTTATTGCTTGTGCCTATCGTGATTTGTGCTGCAGCATGAACTGTTGAAAGATGAAAACTTGGCTCTCCGTAAACATCCTCATAATAAAGTGTTGCCTTATCTAAACCGTTTATCCAAGGGTTCATGGACCAACCATCACCGGTTAGAATCAAGTTATAAATACCATCAGGACTATTGATAGGTACCGAATAATCAAGCGACCAAGAGAATTTTGCTGTTGATTCCGACAGAATCTCTAAATCGCTAAATTGTATGTGACCTAAACTAATCGCTTCCTGGTAAATTTTTTCAGAGCGGTCAATAGGAAACCCCGTGGGCGTCAAGTCACTGGAGCTATTTTCCGGTCCAGCGGCAGTCTGCCTGCCTTTACCATCGAATATCATTTCCAAGTAGGCATTACCGCTAGAAAGCGTTGGATTAGCATCCTTGATATTTCTTGAATATACGATACCTGAACCACTCAATGTACCCGAACGCCCAGCTGACCATTGATTGCCACTTAATAGACCCGTGATCCACGCAAAACCCGCATCCGTCCCTCCGAATCTTTTAAAGTCGGTTTCATTGCGATTCTTTGAGCCACCGTTCAATCGCTGCCCCGTGTTAATTGCCAATGGATCTTCAGGGTTGGAGTAAACGATGGTCCCCGGAGCCCGCACCATCTCGCTCTTAAACGTCCCCCCCTCAGTTGCTTGCACTACCATCACGGATGAGCCAACCGGCGCAAATATTTTTATATCGAAACTGCCATTTTCCGACGAGCTTCCATATGTCATAACGCCTGTTTGCATGTTCATTAAGCCGATAACCATAAGGCTTTTCGCGGCTCCAGGTTGTCCAACGACCCTTGCTCGACCGTTCTCTGTAGGCTGTAAAATAGAAATTAATGAACTATCAGGTGGCTCACTCGAATACCTGCGATCGCCAGGTAGTGGTTTAGCGGGAAGTGCGACAGAGGCTGAGGATTGACTTACATCTACCCCGACAGAGGCGTAATAAGGTTTTCTCGGTGCACTTGGATATGAAGGCGCAAGGAGCGAAATACGGTACCGCCCTGCTGGAACCACCTGAGAAAATCGGATATTGATGGTATTGCCAAAAGACGTTCCTTGATTATCCTCATCAAGAGTATCTAAATTGAGATACTTTATGTAATAACTCCCTTTTTCAGGCACAGACGCGTCTACAGTAATTACCCTTTCGGCTGATAGCTGCAACCGTACATAATTTATTTCGTTTGGAACTTGAAAGCGCCAACTTAACGCTCGACCAGCCCCATCAGTCATTTGTTGCGCAGAAACCCAGCACGAATCAGCACAGTCTAAAACAAATTTTCCAGCCTCATCCACCTTAACTGACTGAAGAGCTTGGCTGGATTTGTTTGAATTTTCAAAAAGACTGACAGTGGTTCCCGCGAGTAAAACCCCCTTATCCGCTATCACTTGACCTGTTATTTCGCGCGCATGTGATATTTCTGGTAAAAAGGAAAAAATAAGTACTAAAAATAATATTTCTCTATTTTTAAAAAACAACAAATTTTTAAGCATAATTTAATTCCCTTAAAATTCCATTAGCTCTATATCAAAAGAGGACCAGTTATCTGTTTCATATATAGACTTATTTTTTACCACAATTATTGTATAAAATTGAAACCGTAATCCACTGAACGATGATGGATCAAAATTAAAATTATAAATTTTTTCATTTATTAAATTTATAGGTTTATCAGCCTCTTTATAGATAAGAATTGTATTAGCGGCTCCTAACTCTAAATTTTTATCGATCATAAAAAAATCGCCAGAGTCTATATTAAAAAAAGCCAAATAAATATCTGAAGGTGCATTCGAAGAAATATTTGTCGATAGTCTCAATGTCCCCACACCATTTTCTATCAAATAACTAAAATCTATGTCAGCGGTAGATATCTGCTCTTCTGGAGCGACGTTTAATTCATTATATTCCCATCCATAACTAGGAGTATCCGCCGCCTCTTCCGGAATCACAATATTCCTCAGAAATACAAGTAAATTATAGATTCCCATATCCGACAAATGGTCTATATTCCCATGATCTGATATCTCTTGTGTACGCTGTAAAACCAGCTTCAAGTCCGAGGCCGAACCATCATGAAGATAAGGAGCCGAATCCCTAAGGCCTAGCAGAGAAGGCGTATTAATACTGCTTAAAGCACCTCCCGGAGAAGCTAAATTGATCGTGTGATTATCATTATCCATGTAGTACGGCGGCTTATGGCATACGGCACAACCCGTTTGCGCACTATGAAAAATATTATACCCTTGCTCGTATGCTTCTCTATTAACTAAATTGTTCTGGGCGGTGACAGAAGTTGGGTACTTTAGGGATTCAATATAACTGGCCAAATCATCTAAGTCAGATGATCTTCCTGCGTTGCTTTTATCACTTGCACAGTTAGGATCGCAGTTTACTAACCCGCCCGAAAGACCTTCCCCAGACATTATGCCCTGTATAGTGAATTCAACATCATGAATCTCATCTAGATCGCCGTTCCAGTGGAAAGGAGCTGTATTTATGACATTAAAAAGAGAAGGTGTGCTCCGTTTCCCATCAGGAAAAAACCAAGAGCTTTTATCGCTCCCTCCTTCGAAATGGCACGTAGAACAAGCGATCCATTGATCCTTTGCTAATCGTATATCATGTGAATTACTGAATAGCCTCTCTCCTTTAAGGAGGGGACTGTTTTCATCCATATCGATGATCTTGATATTTTCAAGCAGAACTAGGTCGTTCGAATCAATCACCGATACCGTACCATCCAAAGTATTATTGATAAGTACCTTTGAATTAATGCTGTCCACTGCCAGTCCGAATGGAGTTGAACCCAATTCTAAATGCGCTGCTAACGTCAAGGTATCTAGTGACAAAATAGTTAAATCATTACTTGCATAGTTCGCTATGTAGAGATGTTGATCGAGTATCGCTCCCGATAAAGGAATTCCAATTGGCTCATCAACCACGTCGATGCCAATTCTTTTTTTCCTGATATTAGTATTTGTAGAAAGGCTAATTATTGATAATGATGGAAATACAGTAGTATCAAATTGCAGGCTTCTGTTGCTATTATTTCTAAATGTTTGCGGCACGTAGGCTAAATTATTTTTGAAATCAAATATTACCGAATGTGTGAGTGTTGCAGTCTCGCCCATATTTATTTTTTTTACTACTGATAAATCATTAAGTGTCACAACTGCGATGCTTCCATTCATAAGGTCTGCGACATAAATCATTCCTTTTTGTCTAAGATATGATATCCCTCTTGGATCACCCCCAATATCTAAAACTTTTAGCAAAGTTAAATTGTATTTATCATAGATAGATATGGTACCGAATTTTGCATTCGAAACTACTAAATAGGCTTGAGCCGTTAGAATCTCTGAAGGATTTTTATCCAATTTTATATTGGCTATTTCCTTAAACGTTTTTCCTGAAATTACTAGCAAATTTGAATTTAGTGTAGAGGCTACATAAAAATATCCCGTTGATTCATCGTACGCAACTGACGACGGGGCATCCGCCAGGAAAAGCTGATGGATTACTGATAGATTGTCAACAGAGAGAAACGAAAGAGACGAGGGGTCGTTTTTTATAACACCAACAATACCGAGATCCTCAGCTATTACTATCGTGGAGGAGTATGTTTGGTGAGCTAAGCTGTCGACTGCAGCCATCAGCCCAATAGGAAACCAGAATAGAAAAAGTAGGGAGGCAAACGCTTTTCCTATAAAGCTAAACATAAGTTCTAGGCAAAACTACATAGGTTGTAAGCGCGTCATGAAAATCAAACTCTAAAGGCTTCTCAGCTACCTCTTCAACAATTATTGGAGCCTCAATAAATACTGCTTGATCCGCCTTAGTCTGGACTACCTTTAGCCCCACCAGACAGGCCGCAACACCTAGAAGAATCCCGAAGATAAGACTGGGGATATCTGTAGACCAGCTGGCGCAGTAGGCTTCAGAGACTCCTGAATCCGTACTTGTTCTGTAGTTAGCAAAATCTTGCATGGTTTCTTTTTATTGTCTGATTTAGCGAGTCTTTCGTCCACAATAGTATGTATAGGGGTGCAATGGAACCATCCTCGTGCAAGGGGGTGTATCCCCGGGGGTGGGTGGGCTGACTGGGCGGTGTGCGGAAAAAGGGGGTGGGTATGAACTAGGCGGTTACTGGGTTGATTTAGGAGGCTCAGGTGGGATGTACAACGAATAGCCGCACAGAGCCTGTCCATCAAAAAGCAGACTACTGTCGAGTTCCAGGCAAAATTTATGGGTATGTATTTGGGTATGTATATCGAAATATAAGGCTGGGAGCCTTGTATTATAAGAAAAATGGCGGACCGGACGAGACTCGAACTCGCGACCTCCGGCGTGACAGGCCGGCATTCTAACCAGCTGAACTACCGGTCCGCAACAATCTTCTAACTATGTGGTGGGTGATGAGGGATTTGAACCCCCGACATTCGCCTTGTAAGGGCGACGCTCTCCCAACTGAGCTAATCACCCATAGCACAGAGAGAGGCGCATTTTACCGACTTAGGTCGACATGTCAACAACGACGGCGCTCTCAGAGACAAACAAGCGCAAAAAATATCACTATTCGCCTGCTTGCTCCTATGGGTAAAGGAACCGTCCCAATCCTCGGCAAGAACTTGCTCCCTCAGGGTGTCAATTCGATCTAAATACACCTTATACAACAGAGTATCGGGCTCGTGCTGCCGTATCACCTGCCAATAGCTGTATGCCATAGAGTTTCGCGAGCCCCTCTAGCCTAGAACTGAGAATTACCGAATCGCCTAGCACGGTATAGGAACGGCGATAGATCTAGCCCATGTCGCCCACATTCATTAACCCCGAGTTAATACCTATGCCGCCCACGACATCGGGATATCCTCTCTCCAAGAACACGGGAAGCAGCTCATCGAGCTTCTCTAACATTAAGAGGGCGCACTTGAATGAATTCTCTCTGTGATTGAGATCCTGGCGAATGGGCTGCAGCCATGTTGAGAGACTCATCTAACGCCTTATTCAATGGGACTACCTTCTCGATGGAATGATTATATGGAAAAGGGCCTATACATAAAACGGACGAGATAGTATGTTGCGCCAATCCTAAACAGGTTCAAGCCGAACAGCGGCTGTAACGAGCACCAAGCTATGAAAATATTCAAGGAATTCCGCTTCGAGGCGGCTCACAGACTCCCCAATGTACCGGAGGGTCACAAATGTGCTCGTCTTCATGGCCACTCCTTCCTCATTAAAGTAGAAGTCGAAGGCCCAGTTGGAGCCGATAGTGGTTGGGTCATGGATTTCTCAAAGATTACCGATGCATTCAACCCGATCTTGGCACGACTGGATCACTACTATCTTAATGAGATTCCAGGGCTGGAGAATCCAACTAGCGAAGTGCTCGCGCGCTGGATATGGAACGAACTACACCCACAGCTCGCCGAATTATCAATCATCGAAATTCGCGAAACCTGTACCAGTGGCTGCATATACAACGGAAACTGAGAAGATTTAAGCGCTCGCGAAGTTTATTGGCTCTATCTCTTCGTTCTGCAGGTGTTGTGCAGGAATTTTTGCTCTCGCTTTTATCAGTTTCTTACTGATCATAAATTCCTTGGGGCGGGCTACACAGTCCGCTGCGATCAGCACACCCTCCTTCAAATAGAATAAGGCGAAGCTTGCCTGAATGCCACCTTCAACCGAGCCCCTCATTACAACTTGATCGTAACCAGTACTGAGGCCGACCATTTGCAATTTAATAGAGTACTGATCCGACCAAAACCAGGGCACAGCGTCGTACACCTGTTGTTTCCCACAAATATTGGCTGCCGCCGCACGCGCTTGATCATTGGCATTCTGAACCGATTCCAACCTGATCTGGCGCTGATAGATTAGGCTGGGGTGCACAGTGCAGTCACCAGCGGCATAGACATGCTCGTCGCTCGTCCGGCAATACTCGTTCACTTGTATGCCGGCCCGGCTCTCGATTCCAGCGCTCAGAGCCAGGGATGCGTTTGCCTCTACTCCTATACCGACTATTAGGAAGTCTGCTCGAAACTCTGTACCGTCAGCACAGCCAATTAGCTTTTCCTGCCCCTCTTCACGAATCGATTCTACTTCGACTCCGGTATGAATCTCTACGCCCTGTGACTCATGCAGGTGTTGCATATAGTCCGACATCGTTCGGTTGGTAACTCTTTGCAAGATGCGTTCAGACATCTCAAGCACAGTTACACTGATCTCCTGCTCTGCTAGTACAGCAGCCGCCTCCAGCCCGATATAACCACCACCGATTACTATAACCCGGCACCTCTTTCTAACACACGGCGCTAGTCGGGCAATATCTGCAGCCGTACGTATATAGAATACGCTCTCCAACCCTCTAGCTGGGATAAATTCACGCACGCTGGCACCGGTACACAATGCTAGCTTTTGATACCCTAAGCTCTCGCCACTGCCTAACTGAACTTCTCTTTTCTCAGTATCGATGCTATTTACGCGTGTAGACAGCAGAAGGTCGATATCGTTATCTGCATATATCTTGGCGGGACGCAGGCGCATGGCATCTAGGTCCTTCTTTCCCGCGAGGTATTCCTTCGACAAAGGCGGCCGGTGATATGGCAACTCAGACTCCTCGCCGATTAATTTGATCGGGCCGGCCCACCCTTCCCTGCGAAGTTGTAGCGCAAGAGAAACCCCTGCATGGCTAGCGCCTACGATGATGCAGCTATCACTCATAATTTTGTCCCAATTTTGAATCCGCAGTAAACGCTAGCCTGATAGCTGCCAGTCGATTACCGTCTTGTCATGTGTACGTAAATACTCATTGATCTTGGTAAAGTGGTGGTTACCATAAAACCCCCGACTCACAGACAGTGGCGAGGGATGCGGTGACTGAAGGACGAGATGCCTCTGTCTATCGATCATCTCGCCCTTCTTCTGGGCATAGTTTCCCCACAGAACAAAAACGATGTTTTCCGCTTCATCGTTCAACTGATTCACGACGCTATCAGTAAACTTCTCCCATCCTTTTCCCTTATGTGAGGCGGCTAGGCTCCCCTCAACTGTTAGCACGGAATTGAGAAGCAGCACTCCCTGCTGCGCCCACTCATAGAGGCAACCATGTTTGGGCGGCACAAAATTTACATCGCCAGCCAGCTCTTTGTATATATTTCGCAAGGAAGGCGGTACTGGTACATCCGGCCTAACGGAGAAGCAGAGGCCGTGCGCCTGACCGGGGCCGTGATAGGGGTCTTGCCCGAGTATAACAACCTTCACGGCGTCAAATGGCGTTGCATTAAGTGCGGCGAAGATTTCATCTACAGCAGGATAGATCGTCTTACCGAGCGCCTTCTCTTCACGCAAAAATTTATGCAGCTCGAGCATAGTCTCGGAATCGAAGTCGGCCTGCAGCCTTTTCCTCCAAGAAGTCTCGAGTTCTATCTCACTGAGTTCTAGCTCGCTTTGGCGCACGCGTCTTTACTCTTTGCCCAGCAGCATTCCTACTGAGTAGGATCTTGTAGCGGACGCATGTGTGGAAACAGCAACACGTCCTTAATGGAGGCAGAATCTGTAAACAGCATGACTAGCCGATCGATACCTATGCCCTCACCGGCGGTCGGTGGCATTCCATATTCCAAGGCCGTAACGTAGTCGTGATCGAAATGCATCGCCTCACTATCGCCTGAATCTTTCTGCGCCACCTGCTCCTTAAAGCGCTCCGCCTGATCCTCGGGATCATTGAGCTCCGAGAAGCCATTGGCTAACTCTCTGCCGCCGATGATCAGCTCGAACCGATCTGTAATCTCAGGGTTCTCCTCATTGCGCCTGGCAAGTGGTGAAACCTCAATAGGATATTCAGTAATAAACGTTGGCTGATCGATCTCCGCCTCTACCTTCTGGTCGAAGATCTCCATCAGCACCTTCCCCTTCGACCAGCTCTCATCGAAATTCACATCCAGACTATTCGCTAGGGCCGCCACAGATTCTGCCGAGGCGAATACGGAGTCATCCACAACTGAACAATATTTTTTTATAGAATCAGTTACAGAGAGCCGGATAAAGGGTTCTGCAAAATCGTATTCTGAGCCCTGGAAACTAACCTTGCTACTGCCACCAATATCAATCGCGATCTTACGAAATAGATCTTCTGTTAAGTCCATGAGATCCTGATACCGCGCATAGGCCTGATAGAACTCCAACATCGTAAATTCAGGATTATGCCGCGTAGACAAACCTTCATTCCTGAAATTTCGATTCAGCTCGAAGACGCGCTCGAAACCGCCAACTACCAGGCGCTTAAGAAATAATTCCGGCGCCACACGCAGATACATCTCCTGATCCAATGCATTGTGATGAGTGATAAAAGGCCTGGCCGTTGCTCCGCCCGGAATCACCTGCATCATTGGTGTCTCCACCTCCATGAAATCCAGCGACTCAAAATATTGGCGTATAAATCGCATTATGCGCGAGCGAGTCTGGAATATCTTGCGAGACTGCTCGTTAACGATCAAGTCAACATAGCGCTGACGATAGCGCATCTCGGTGTCGGTCAGTCCCTTATGTTTGTCCGGCAGTGGCCGCAGCGACTTAGTAAGTAATTCAAACTTAGATGCGCGAAGAGTCAGCTCTCCCTTCCCAGTTCTAAACATCTCACCATGAACACCGATTATGTCGCCCAGATCGAATGACTTAATCTCCTCGGCCTGCTCCTCAAGAAATGACTTGTTATTAATATAAATCTGCATCTGACCGCTTCCGTCCTGTAAGACAACGAACGGCCCGCGCATGCGGATTATTCTTCCTGCGATCACCGCAGTAACAGCCAACCCTTCCAGCTCTTCCTTTGTCTTAGCTTCGTATTTCTCGATCAGATCACTCGAAGTGTCTTGTCTGATAAAGCCATTAGGGAACGCCACTCGCTTCGCACGGATGGCTGTTAGCTTTTCTCTACGCTGGGCGATTAGCTTGTTTTCGTCATGATTTTCTTCAGTCATTTGCCTTGAATTCCTGTATTCCTGCTATCAATTCTATTCGTTCTATTTTCACTGACGCGAGCCTAATTTCGAGCTATTAACTACAGCCCCATCTTTAAGCTCGCTTCGATAAACTTATCTAAATCACCGTCGAGTACGGCCCCGGTATTGGTCATTTCTACATTGGTACGCAAATCCTTGATGCGCGACTGATCTAAAACGTAAGAGCGAATCTGACTACCCCAGCCAATATCTGCCTTCGATTCTTCAACATTCTGCATCTCTTCTTTTTGCTTTAATTCTTCCAGCTCATACAACTTTGCCTTCAACTGCTTTATCGCCGCATCTTTGTTCTTGTGCTGCGATCGCTGACTCTGACACTGGACCACTATGCCGCTAGGCTCATGCGTCAGGCGAATAGCGGAGTCTGTTTTATTGACATGCTGTCCGCCTGCGCCACTAGCTCTATAGGTATCTACTCGTACCTGTGACATATCGAGGTTCACTTCGATGTCATCGTTTATCTCCGGCGATACAAACACGGAGGCAAATGAAGTATGACGCCGGCTACCTGAGTCGAATGGCGATTTACGAACCAGACGATGCACTCCCGTTTCTGTGCGCAGCCAACCGAAGGCGTATTCACCGCTGATCAGAATCGTTGCACTCTTAATTCCAGCAACATCGCCGCCGGACACCTCTACAAGTTCCGCCTTGAAGCCCTTGCTCTCGCCCCAGCGCAGATACATTCTGAGCAGCATCTCCGCCCAATCTTGAGCCTCGGTGCCACCGGAACCTGCCTGAATATCAAGATAGGCGCTGGCCTCATCCATCTCCCCAGAAAACATACGACGAAATTCCAGCGCCTCTAAGCCAGCCTTCAAGGCATCAAGATCTTTGCTCGCCGCATCGAAGAGATCTTCATCAGACTCTTCTTGCGCCAACGTTAATAACTCTGCGACATCGGCGATACCAGAATCCATCTTCTCGATGGTTGCAACAACTGCCTCTAGGCTCGAACGCTCCTTACCCAGAGCCTGTGCATATTCAGGTTTGTCCCAAACCGAAGGCTCACCCAGCTCTAGCTCAACCTCGGTCAGCCTTTCCTTCTTGGTCTCATAGTCAAAGATACCCCCTGAGACTATCGGTTCTGCTTCCTAACTCCTTTAAAACCCCAAGCTGACTGTTAATTTCCAACATCTTGCTAAATCCTTAGTGCGCTCTGACTGTACGGCGTGATCAAAGGCATCATTTTACCTTATTAATTGCTCTAGATGTCAGCTCACAACACCTTGCCTTGCCGTTTGCTCGAAGCTGTTGGCAATTCTTGAAAGCGTGTAAGCTCTCACGAGCCAGCTCACAACAGTAGGATAGTCACCCTAGATGAAAATCGAAAATGCCAAAATTACCTGGCTCGAATCCGGCCTACCCTACTCTACGCAGTTTCAGGATATTTATTATTCGCGAGATGATGCAGTAGCGGAAAGCCAGCACGTTTTTTTGGAAGCGAACAAACTCAGACAGCGCTGGGAGCAGGACAGTAGCATTGAGACATTCCATATTGGCGAGCTCGGGTTCGGCAGTGGACTCAACTTCCTGCAGGTGATGAAGCTCTGGCAAGAGCTGGATAAGCGGCCAACCCGCCTAAACTACATCGCATTCGAGAAGCATCCTCTAACGATTGAACAGCTGCAGAGGATACATCAGCACTGGCCTAGTCTTATCACCCAAAGCGCTGAGCTAGTAGAGCAATACACAGACCATAGTGAAGGCTGCCATCGTATACCGCTTACGAACGGAATCATTCTAGATATTTACTATGGCGACGCCTTTGATCAATTGAATCAACGAATGACCCACGCCTGCCCTGCTATACAGTGCTGGTTTTTGGATGGATTCTCGCCTGCTAACAATATCGAGCTGTGGGAAGAACCACTTATGCATTTACTTGCTAGCTGCAGCGAAGAGTGCACCACGCTCAGCACCTACAGCGTAGCTGGGAAGGTACGCTCCGCTCTCAAGAATGCTGGCTTCGAAGTGAGCAAGATTCAAGGTTTCGGGAGAAAACGCCACAGCCTGCACGCCACTATGCCTGCTAGCGGAATTGAGTCACTAGAGGGCAAGCCAAAAGAGGAAGAATTACTGCACAGCGCAGACTCTCCTTGGTTCACCCTACCAAGGCCGCACTTCGCTGGGAAAAACGCCGTCGTCATCGGCGCTGGTCTCGCTGGCTGCAGCACCGCACATAGTCTCGCGCAGCGTGGCTGGGCGGTAACTGTTATCGATGCCCAGGATAAGCCCGCAAGTGCCGCATCGGGAAATTCTCAAATGGCCCTGCGTTGTCGGTTATTTAACACACTCTCGCCAGAGGCGCAGTTCTTCCTACACGCCTATCTATTCGCACTGCGGCAATTCACACAGATCGGGCGGCACTCAGACCTGAGCTGGAATCCCTGCGGATTGCTGCAATTATCGAATGCCATGAACAAGAGAAACCCTCTTCAATTGGAAAAACTGAAGCATCTCTACTCGAACCAAATAGTGCGACTCCTATCCAAAGATCAGGCGTCGAGTGAGGCTGGAATAGCACTAAGTGAAGAAGCTTGGTTTTTTAAATCCGGCGGGGCAATGGAACCGACATCTCTGTGCGAGAACTATCTTGCGCGCACGAGCATAAGCTGCATTTTTAATGCTCGAGTTACTGACCTAGAAAGAGCGGGCGAGAAATGGCAGGTGAATGCAGGCCAGGCGCAGCCGATTATTGCGGACGTTGTAGTCATAGCCAACAGCCATAGTGCAACGCAGCTTATCCAATGCGCGGATCTGCCTCTGCAATCTTTGCGTGGACAGACCTCAGAGATATCCATCAATGAAAGTAGTAGCAAGCTCAAAAGTGTAGTCAGCGGTGGTCGCACTGTATTCCCTGCTAGCGAAGGCCGTCACCTCCTCTCTGCCAGCTACGCTAACAGCAGTGAGTTGCAAGCACTTCCTGCCGACTCTCGTGAGAATAGTGTAGTTGCTGCCACTAACTTTGCTGTTGCCAACATCTTAAATGAAGAGACTGTCGCTGAGCGAGTATCGCTGCGTTGCAACTCGCCTGACCGCATGCCGCTCGTTGGTATGGCACCAAATCTAGAGAAGATGCGCACGGTCTATGCGGGACTTGCAAGGAACGCGAAGGCGAAGTTTACTTCCGCGGGGGAGTATTATGTTGGCCTCTATCTGAATGTGGCTCATGGATCGAATGGGCTTGCCAGTTGTCCTCTTAGCGCAGAATTTCTAGCGAGCCTAATATCGAACGAAAATTTGCCGCTGAGTCGCGACATAGCGGCAAGCATCAATCCAACACGCTTTCTGATCAAAGACTTAAAGAAACAGAGATAGCTAGCGCTCAAAGAATGCCAGAATTAACGCTCCAGTAGACTCGACATCAGCCACCCCAGCACTCTCTCGAATGGAATGCATAGCGAAACTCGCAATCCCTATATCGACTGTTGAGATGCCCAGCAGCGCAGAGGTGATAGGGCCGATGGTGCTGCCGCATGCCATATCGGAGCGCATAACAAACGATTGATAGCTTATATTTAGGCGATTACATATCAATTTTAATAACGCGATAGACTCGCTATTGCTCGCGTAACGTTGATTCGCATTGATCTTGATGACTGGGCCCGCATTAAGCTTAGGCGAGTGCGCCTTATCGTGCACGTCCGAGAAGTTAGGATGAACACCGTGTGCGTTGTCCACGGAGAGCAAGACAGAATTCTGTATCGCCCTATCGAAACTAGCGGCACTACATCCATCTGCTTTACCCTCTGCCTCAAGCATCCTCTGCAATACAGATTTCAGGAAAGGCCCCTCAGCCCCCGAGGCTGACATCGAGCCCACTTCTTCGTGGTCGTTGCATACTAAGACGCTGGCAGTATCATCCTTACACTCAATCAGAGAATGAAGCGCGACAAAACAGCTCAGGAGATTATCGAGGCGAGCGCTACTAATAAATTGTTTACGCAGGCCAATTAATGCTGGCGCCTGCGTATCGTAGAGTAGTAATTCGTGAGAAAGAATTGCGCTGGCATAAAGACAACCCATGTCTTTATGCAGGTACTCGAGTAAGTAATCTTCGAAGTTGAATTTCTCATCTGCATCTAGCTGCAGCAGAATAGGAGGCAACTCTTTTTGCTTGTCGATCACTCGCCCTTTGTTCGCAGTACGATCGAGATGAATCGCGAGACTAGGAATAAATGCGACGGGATCTTTTAGGTCCACGAGAATTGATGACGAGCTACCATCGTCATTCTGGTAATTTACCCTGCCTGCGATTGATAAATCTCTATCGAACCAAGGATGGAGCAATGCTCCTCCATAGACCTCGACGCCTAACTGGGCATAGCCTTGATTAGAAACATCCGCGTGAGGTTTTATTTTCAAGCAGGGACTATCGGTGTGTGCTCCAGCGATTCTAAAACCGCTATCGGGAAGGTCAGCTGCACCGGTCTTGAATGCGATGAGGGCCGAATCATTGCGACATACATAGTAGCGCGAGTTTTTATCTAGGTTCCAGCTGTTCGATGAGTCCAGGCGCTGGAAGCCAGCTTCGTCCAACAGCATCGCCATGTTAGCAACTGCGTGAAAAGGTGTGGGGGATTGCTGCAGGAACTGCAGCAATCCTTTTTGACGTTCAGTGCTAGCCAAAATATAACTCTATCTAGTTATTACTGGTGACTTAGTCTAACGAATTTCTATAATTTCTACGTCGAAGATCAACGCGGAATTCGGTGGAATAGCCGGCGTAGGTGATGCTTCACCATAGGCCATAGCTGCAGGTATAAATAGGCGCCACTTGTCCCCCACTGACATCAGTTGCAGTCCTTCTGTCCATCCGCTGATCACTTGGGATAAACCGAACTGCGCTGGTTCGCCGCGATCAACCGAACTATCGAATACCGTGCCATCAATTAGCGTGCCGTGGTAGTGGGCAAGAACTGAATCTGTAGCTGAGGGTGAAGCACTACCGGCAGGGCCAGAGTCCAGCACCATGTATTGCAAACCCGACTCAAGTGTCACAACACCCTCTTGGCTCGAGTTATTCGCTAGAAATTCTACGCTGGCGGCCGTACTTTCTGTCAAGGCTGCCTGCTGCTCCTCAACCATACGCTGTTGAAACAATTGAATGGCGGCGAACATATCTTCTTCGCTCATTTTTACTTCGCCGCCGATCGCATCGAGCATGCCTGCCATAAAGGTATCAAGTTCTACGCTTTCCAAAAGCCCTTGGGACTGGAGGTTCTGCCCGATGTTGACGCCGAGAGAGTAAGCGATCTGCGCATCTTCACTTTCCAGATCTGTATCACTCTGGGCAAATAACTGAGCACTCAGTAAAGCAACGAAAATAGTTACGAGGGCCCGACTCTTGCGTGTACTTATGTTCATGCTAAATTCCTTAGATTCATTGGACAATTGCCAGGATAAGAGTTTCAATCCCGTCAGCGACAAAACTTTCGCATACTAACTGGGATGCCTAGTAAATACCAGCCTGTCGCCGGTAAAACGAATCACTGACAGGCCGTATCCACCCCTATTTTCTCACTATATCCGAAGCTTCGCCAAATATGAAAAACTGTCTCAAGCCGAGTGTGAACACACTACCCAGAGTATCCAAATTGGTAGCGCCAGCACTGCTGGTTTTAATTTCAGCCTGCTCGCAGAATTATACTGTTTCGGTAAACAATCAGGCAGTCTTCGACCCTACAGGGCGACTCTTCAATGGCGACCTCGCCGATCCTGACCTTCAAGGCTGTGTGAATATCGCGATGCAGCAACAGAACATGCAAAATGCAGAATTGCTGCGCGTATTGTCCTGCGGCAGCTCAGAGGTAGAGACGGTGGAAGCTATCGAGCAGCTGGCTAAATTGCGTTTTCTAGACCTGAGTAACAACTTCATACGGGACTTAGCTCCCCTGCAGGACCTACTATTGCTTGGGGGGCTGAATCTTATGAACAACGAGATTACCGATATCGGCCCTCTACTGAACATGACAAACCTAGCCTCAGTGAATTTAGTCGGTAACAACGACATACCATGCCAACAACTTCTTGCCTTGGAAGGCAAGCTGGGAAGCAATCTCAGCCGACCAGATCGCTGTCGAAACTAACAGATCAGCGAGGCGGGCCACTATGAAATCGGAATTCCGCGTCCGGCTCAGAAACTAGACGGCTTTCTTCAGCGGCAACTTGCTCGAGCTTTGGCCCTATATCCTTATCGGAATACTCCCTCGCTAGAGCCAGATAATCCTTGAAATGTCGCGCTTCCGATTTAAGGAGGCTGCGGTAGAACTTTTGCAGCTCGCTCTCCAGAAGCGGTGCCAATTTCGCAAAACGCTCGCAGGAGCGCGCCTCAATAAACGCGCCTACAATAAGTGTGTCGATAAGTTGCTGCCTTTCTTCCTTGGCGATCAGCTCGCGCAGGCCTGCCGCGTAGCGCGAAGGACTTAGCCTCACGTATTCGATGCCTCTAGCCTGCATTATTTCGACGACCTGCTGAAAGTGCAGCAACTCCTCGCGGGCCAACTGCGACATCTTCTTCAGCAGATCCGGCTTATTTGTATGCCGGTACATAAGATTCATCGCTGTGGCTGCCGCTTTCTTCTCGCAGTTAGCGTGATCAATGAGCAAGATATCCTGATGTACAAGCGCCTCTTGGAGCCAGGCATCCGGGGTAGGAAGGGTAAGAAAATTTGTTATTTCAGTGAGCATATGAATTGAGGCGTGTATGACTTTGCGAGGCCATTTACAAAATATTAGTGGCGAGTCTTATCCGACAACTCTTTCTTTCTATTATCAGCTGCCGCCTCTAATTCTTTGTTAGGCGCATCTTCTTCGATGTCCGTTGCTAGCGCTTCATGCTCAAGCTTCTTAGAAGTCTTCGCACCAAGGGCTTTAAGATCCTCTACACGTCGAATTAGATTTCCTGTACCGGATTGAAGTTTGTTGTGTGCCTTGTCATAACTCTTCTTGCTCGAATCGATTCTCGCACCAACATCTTCGAGGTCAGTGATAAAGTTTACGAACTTGTCATACAAAGCACCGGCCTTTTCAGCGATCTCTACTGCATTCCGGTTCTGCTGATCTAGGCGCCAAAGATTCTGCGCCAGTTTCAATGTCGTTAGCAACATTGTCGGGCTAACGAAGACGATGTTCTTCTCAAATGCATACTGAGATAAACCCGGGTCGTTCTGAATCGCGACTGAGTAAGCGGCATCAATTGGCATGAACAAGAGCACATAATCTAGAGTACTTATACCCGCAAGATTCTGATAGTCCTTACCCGACAGTCCTTTAACATGACTGCGCACGGACTGCACATGCTGCTTCAGAAACCCAGCCTTCTCATCTGCATCGTCTGCGGAGCAGTAAGCATCCCAGGCCTTCAGTGACACCTTGGAGTCTATAATGATATCCCGTGACTCCGGCAGGTGAACGACGACGTCGGGCTGAAACTTGCCGCCCTCTGTCGATTGCAAACTCACCTGCACTTCGTATTCCCTACCCTTAACTAGGCCGGAATTCTCCAGCAGGGTCTCAAGGATCATCTCGCCCCAGTTCCCCTGTGCCTTATTGTCACCCTTCAATGCGTTGGTCAAATTGACCGCGTCTTCACTGATCTGCGTATTCATCTCTTGTAGCTGCTTTATTTCTTTCGCAAGCGAGAACCGCTCTTTAGATTCTTTGTCGTAAGTGTCTTCTACACGTTTTTCGAACTGACGAATCTTATCCTGCAGTGGATTTAAAACAGTGGAGAGGCTTTCTTTGTTGTTGTCGACTAGCTTCTTGCTCTTGTCGTCGAATATTTTGTTAGCGATATTTTCAAAAGCCTCGCCCATCTGCTCTTTCGACTCACTTAGAAATGAGAGATCCTTGGTGTGCTGGCTTTTCTCCATCTCCAAACTAGTCTCGAGCTTAGCCTTGTGTTCGCGAAGTGACTGCAGATCGATCCTAAGAGCAGCACTTTGATTCTCTGAATTATGCAGAGACTGTATTACGTTGCCTAACTCAGTTTCTTTGGCAAGTAGCTTTTCTCGAGACGACAGTTCCACCAACTTCAGCTGCTGTGACAGACGCAATGCCCAAACGAGGAGGCCTACCAATATGACAGTTAGAACACAGAGGACGATAATAACTGGGGAGTTCATAATTCTCACATTAAAGTGGCCAGCGTATACCACGGCGAAACGAAAGTTACGGCGAGACAAAAAGCAGCGACAAAAAAAATATCTGTATCGCCGCTTTAGTTCAAATTATTATTGATGGCAAGCAATAATTCGACGGCAAGCTCAGGTAGATCGTCGGCTGATTCCAATGGTTCGGCTATTACAGTAACAACGCCGTCCTCGTCTACGAGTCGGACACTGAAGTCTTGCGCTACAGCAACAGCCTCTCCACCGCCGCGGCCAAACAGCCGTCCAATGAATCCGGGCCCTTCTTCCTCGCTGATGCCAGAGAAGCGTACATTGAGAAAGGCCATGTCACGGTCGTTCTCCAGAATAGTCACTCCTGCTTCGTCTAGTGCTGAGCGGACCAACACCCACGCGCGTCTATAACTGATGCGAAGCTCCAATACCTGCTGGCCCTGCCCGTCCTCGACGATATTTGCCTTTCTTTCAGCTTCGATACTACCCGCAAGAAGACTGGCCGATGAAGCCTGATAAACATCGTTCCTATCGGCTAAATATTGTGAAAGGCTATCCAAAATTTGGCGCTCGCGATCTTCCGATATCGAAGCCTCCGGCCAGGTTGTCACTAACGGAGCCGGCTCACTCCTCGGACTTTCTACATGAATCACATAGATCTCCGAATAACCGGAATGTAGACCGGGCTCTATGGTTACGCGATATTTATGCCGCTTATCCAAATTACTATCAACTTCCAGCCAAGAAGTTTCCATGATGCCCGCGCCGGGGTCCTCGTAATCTAAAATCACCTCCAATTGTGTCCAGTAATCTCGCACCAGTGGCCATACTTGCCCCGGCGTAGCATCCAAGACTATCCAGCTAATATCGGTCAAATTTTGTATGATCACACCTTCCCGGCGATTTGTCTCAATAGGCTTGGGTAGAGGAATCCCGTCGAAGGGCAGAGCAGAAATGGAGAACTGCGCCGGAATGACATAGAGCTCATCCAGCGTATAGCTATCTAGCTCATCAGGAACCGCCATCAGCGGCAATATAGGTGCCTCCCTATAATCGTCCGCACGATCACGAAAAGGCCCGTTCTCACCAGCTAGGTAATTACACCCGGTAAGCGATATCCCGAGCATTAGGATTAATAGGGGTTTAGACATACAACTCTGATCCTGTATTACGGTATTCATAACTATAACTGATCCTGCACATTACGCATCAATGCCTGCCTGCGCGAGAGCTTCCCGAACTTTGACGTGATATTGCTCATCAAGTTCCACTAGTGGCAATCTTATTGCGCTGCCTATCTTGCCCATTGCTTGCAGAGCCCACTTCACTGGGACTGGGTTCGCCTCCAAAAATAGATCCTGATGCAATAATTCTAACTTCTTATCTGCAGCGCTCGCTGCCGACTCATTGCCTGCCAAGGCTTCAGCACACATCTGTGACATCAATTGAGGCGCCACATTCGCCGTAACGGATATAGTCCCATCGGCTCCAGCCAATATCAGGGGCAGACTAAGCGCATCTTCTCCACTAAAGATGGAAAGCTGCTCACCACAGTGTTCGATCAACTCCAATCCTCGCGCCAGGTCACCGCTGGCGTCTTTGATAGCCACTATGCTCTCAAGTTCGGCGAGTCGTTTAACCGTGGCCAACTGTAAATCGCAGGCGGTGCGTCCCGGTACATTGTAGAGAATTTGCGGAATGTCCACGCCTTGCGCTATGAGCTTAAAGTGCTGATACAAGCCTTCCTGCGAAGGCCTATTGTAATAAGGCGTAACTAGTAGCGCTGCATCTGCGCCATTCTTCTTTGCCGACTCAGTGAAATAGAGCGCTTCCGCCGTGTTATTCGATCCGGTGCCAGCTATTACAGGAATCCTTCCATTGACCTCTGTTACGCAATGAGCGACCAGATCGCAGTGTTCATCGGTACTGAGGGTGGCAGACTCGCCAGTAGTGCCAACTATAACTACCGCATTGGTACCCGAGGCAATATGCCATTCGAGTAGTGTATTCAGGCCAATCATATCCAGCGATCCATCGGGCTGCATCGGCGTAACTATGGCAACAATACTGCCGCGTATTTGATCAAGCATGGTAATACCAGTAGAAAATTGAAGCTGCGAATTTTAGCACAGTGAAAGGATATCAACCAAAGGAGTCACGGCGCCGCTATGCAGCACCGCCTTCTTTCGCTTCGGGCTCTGCTCCCGGCTGCACCTTATTCGGCCAGGCATTGATGATCGCCTTGACTAGAGTCGCGAGTGGTATAGCAAAAAACACACCTGCCAGCCCCCAAATCCCTCCAAAAATAAGGACGGCAGCAATAATCGCAACCGGATGCAGGTTAACCGCCTCGGAGAAAATGACTGGCACTAACACATTGCCATCGACCAACTGCAGCAAACCATAGGCCACGAGAGCCGTATAGAATTCGCTGCCAATTCCCCACTGCACATAGGCAACTGCAGCGACTGGGATATAGACTACTGTCGCCCCGATATATGGAACGATAACCGAAAGCCCAACTAGCACCGAAAGCAGCAAGGCATAGTTAATGCCCAGTATGACGAACATGAGATAGCTAACACTGCCGACAATAAAAATTTCGAGGACCTTGCCACGAATATAATTTGAAATCTGCTGATCCATCTCCAGCCAGATTCGATTCATCAAGGGACGATTACGCGGCAGAAAATTACCCGCCCAGTTGATTAGGTCTGACTTATCTTTCATGACGAAATAGACAAGTATAGGAACTAAGACAATAAACACGACCCAAGAAATGATGCTGGGGATACTCGCCAATGAATATTCCAGCACTGATTGGCCATAGCCTCCCAGTTCACCCTGTACACCGTTGATAAACTCACGAATCTGCTGCTCGGAAACCAGATTCGGGTAGTTTTCGGGCAGCAATAACAGGGATGCCTGCCACTGGCTAATTAGGCTGGGTAACTCGTTCATCAATCGCCGCAGCTGATTCCAGGCAGATGGAAGAAGAAACAGCAACATCGACAGGAATACGCCAATAAACACAGTATAGACGAGGATAAAGGCTATCCTCGATGAGAGGCCCCGGCGCAGCAGAATCTCGACTAGGCCCTGCATGAGGTAGGCGATAATGATTGCCGTAATCAGCGGCGCCAGAACACCACCGAATAGCAGTAGAACCCCGAGGCCAATCGTCAGCAGCAGCATAAGGATGATAGATTCTTCGTCGTGAAAATAACGATCGAGAAAATCGTTAACTAACTTCTTCATGTCCTGATATCTCCAGTAGGCCCGGGAGCCTCTGATTAAGTTTATAGCCGTTCTTATTAAAGACGGGCCGCGCGCTGCTATTAGGCGTCGTGCGCAGATAATAGTTGTTCCATTGGCAAGCGCTACGCGCCAGGCCGGACGCTAAGGGGCACAGCCAGAGTGGACAGATATTCCCTAGCCCTTCTTAATCCAGTAAAAATAGGCGCTATCGTCTTTCTGAAAGTCCAGAATTTGGTGATCAGTTTGATCGACAAACATATGGAAATCCTTCTCCGAGCTCGGGTCGGTGGCGACCACCTTCAGAACCTGAGTGGAATCCATGCTATTCAGAGCCAGTTTTGCCTTCAACAGCGGCATTGGGCACTGTAGGCCACTAAGATCTATCTCTATATCGGCGTTTATCTCCATCGCTGCATTTTATCAAGCTATGTGGGCTAAACACCATGAATGATATCGCCGGGAGCCTCTGCTGAATTCTATGACTACTGTGGCTTACCGCCAATTCTGCTATCAAGGCGCACTAGCGAAGGCATGTGCCGACCTGTCGAGACAGGCAATGCCGCACAAGCAGAATTGGCTGCAAGCCCCTTTAGGCGGGCCTGACTCGCACCACTGTCGCGTTGTTGTGCTTGCAAGGGGCGACGACCATTACCGACGATTGATCCTTACAGCGGCAAGCGTCAGACTCCCGGCCAGCAGTCATAGAATTCAACAAAAGCTATTGGATATCGACCGAAAGTTACTCAAAACGACGAATTAATTATGTTAATCTAAGACTTAGAGTATTATTAGTGGACATTATGCACATCAGTTGCCCTAAAAAATCCCTAGTGTTGTTGCTCTCAGCGATTGTCCCTAGCTTGCTGTCAGCCCAGCCCCCCCAGCCCAGTCTCGGAGACCGTATCTCAGGGACCGTCTCGATTGAGCAGGAATATGCTATGGGACAACAGTTTCTCAGCGGCATTCGTCGTGGTGCGCCAACAATTTCCGATCCACTGCTGAATGCCTACCTTGAGAACGTAACCTATAAGCTCGCATCTAGGAGCCAGCTGCAGGACCATCGCCTCTCCTTTATAATCATTGACAGTGAGGCGCTGAATGCCTTCGCCGCTCCCGGTGGCGTTATCGGCGTGAATACAGGCCTATTCCTCAATGCCCAATCCGAAGCCGAATTTGCCTCGGTAATGGCCCACGAGATCGCTCATGTGAGCCAGCGTCATTTTGCTCGCGGAGTCGATGAGGCGAAAGCTGCAAGAATTCCCGGCATGGCGGCATTGTTAGCTAGCGTAATTATCATGGCCACTTCCGATGTCGGCCACGGCAGCGCTGCCGTGGCTGCAGTTCAAGGGCGCTCACTTGAGAATCAACTGCGCTTCAGCAGAAGCAATGAAACTGAGGCTGATCGAGTCGGCCAAGATGTAATGTATCGCGCGGGCTTCGACCCAGATGGTATGTCGACACTATTCGAGAGGCTGCTGGCCATCAAGCGTTTTGGGCGCCAGCCGCCGGAGTTCCTCCTCTCGCATCCCCTGACGGAGTCGCGCGTTTCAGGAAGTCGTGGTAGAGCGGATCGCTATCCACGACAGCAATACAGCGCTAATCTCGAATACCAAATTGTTCGTGCCCGAGTGGTCGGCCACTACGCGGCCAACAAGGCTGACCTCGTGCTTGAATATGAGCGCCTTCTTGAATACAGCACGAGTGAATTTACACGCGATGTAAATCGCTACGCCCTCGCTATCGCCTATTATGAGAATCAGCAGTTTGCGCAAGCAAACGCAACTCTTGCGCCATTGTTAGAGAAGGACCCGAACCGTATTAGCTATGCAGTAACTCTGGCTGAAATTCTTACTGAACAGAGCGAGCCAGGACAGGCAATTAGTTTCCTGCAGCGTCATCTTGCTATAAATCCGGGCAATAATGCGCTAACGATGGCCTATGTTGACGCACTCATAGAATCACGCGCATATACCGCTGCCTCCGAGGCAATGGAGCGGCATAGCATTTCCCGACCCAACGACTTTCAACTCTGGTACAAGCTCGCAGAGACTCAGGGTCAAGCTGGTAATATCAGCGGGGTACACCAGGCTCGAGCGGAATATTTTCGTCTTTTAGGAGACTACCAGAGAGCACGACAGCAATTGCGCGCATCCTTGAAGATAGAGAGTGACAACGGGATCGCACCAGCTGAAGAAGCGCGTTTAAGACAGAAGATTCAAGAGATCGAACAATT
>Ga0308012_10000361_pt1 | contig 28586 bp, 20 predicted proteins | sample Neamet179_FD_203133 | JGI IMG/M metagenome (GOLD analysis project Ga0308012, IMG submission 203133) | Marine microbial communities from water near the shore, Antarctic Ocean - #179 | ecosystem: Environmental > Aquatic > Marine > Unclassified | place: Southern Ocean | collected 2014-07-25 | reverse complement strand
GTATAGATGCCAGGTTCATTAAAAGTCGCATTATATGATGTGTTATTTGAATTATTAACAACTCCTGCGTCTACACCAGAAGTAGGACTAATAGACCATGTTATTGTTTCAGGACTATTAGAGTCCAAATTCATTAACTGTATAAAAGCAATGTTAGTAGCACCAATACAATAGTTAGAATTGGTAATTTGGATTTCACATTGAGCAAATAATCCAAAATGTACTAAGGTGAATAGAGATAAAGCTAAAAAACGATTCATTGTATTTGTTTATATTAAATTCATCAAAACGATTATTAAGGAATATGTTAGCTTCAAAAATAAAATTAAAATATTAATAAAGATCCCGAATAATGTTAATTGTATGAACAAGTTATAAACTTTTTCAGGTTCTTATTGAGCCCTTCAATTGCGATTTATTATTTTTAATTATGCTACGGATAGATTTCTTTTGAATTAATCCAATCATATATGAAGTGATTCTACAAAACATCAATTGTTGCAAATGGAAAGGAAAGAATCATTTTATTTTTCAACTATTAGAACTTAATAAATATATAGGTTTGCTTTTTTATTTGCTTATCCCTACTATTTGTTGATGGAGTTGTAGTACTAATAACATGTCAGTCAAATAACTTACCTTTCTACAATATTTTCTATTAATCATGTTAATTAATTCATACCCTCGATGAAATTATTTAAATTATTTTTATTCTTAGCACTGTTTATTTCTACTAATACTTTCGCTCAATTAACTTCGGGTTCTATAGCACCTAATTTTACTTTAACAGATATAGATGGTAACACACACCAACTGTATGATTATTTAGACGAAGGTAAACCTGTTTTACTAGACTTTTTTACTGTTTGGTGTGGTCCGTGTCAGTCTCATGCACCTACACTAGAGGCTGCTTATCAGACTTATGGTCCGAGTGGTGATAATTCTATGGTTTTTATTGCATTAGAAGCTGATGACTCAAGTTCTGATGCAGATTGTGATAATTACGGTGGATTCGAATGGAGTTCCGTTCTTACTTACCCAATTATTAATGCTACTGCTAATGTTCCTTCCGATTATAACATCACCTATTACCCAACAATATATATGGTCTGTCCAGATAAAATTATTACGGAAGTAGGGCAGGTTGATGGAAATTCAATTGCAGCTTTTGTAGATGCAAATTGTGAAATTGTAATGTCAGAAAATGATTTAGAAATTAATGATTTAAGTGCAAATACAAATAGTTGTACTGGCATTTCTGAACCAACTGTAATTTTGAAAAATTTGGGAGAGAATTCCTTTGTAAACCCATCTATAGATGTTTATTTAGACGATAGTTTAATAGAAACGATTACGTGGCAAGGAACTTTGAATACTTTAGAAACTACAGAAGTTTCACTTTCACCAATTGTTAATCTCATTGCTGGTAATCATACTCTAAAGGCTCTGATTTCTAATGATGATGTTTTAGATAATAATATTTCAGCTACTATTTTATCAATTAATCAATTTTCTACTACTGCTATAGAATTGACTATTGTATTAGATGATTATCCTGCTGAAACTAGTTGGGAATTGTTAAATAGTCAGTCTGAAGTGGTTTATAGTGGTTCAGGTTATTCAGCGGCAAATTCTTCTGTAACAGAATCATTTAACCTACTACAAAACGAATGCTATACTTTTAGCATAAACGATGTTTATGGCGATGGTATCTGTTGTACATATGGAAATGGATCTTATGCTTTAAGCAATGATGACTTTGCTTTTGGTGGTGGTGATTATGGCTTTGGTGAAGTGGTTAATTTTTACATAGGAGATCTATCATCAAATGAAATAGTTTCTCAAACCATTAATTTACCTTCTGGTTGGTCCATGTTTTCTACTTATATGGAGGCAATTAATCCTGATTTCGAAAGTGTAGTTTCGCCAATTTCAGATCAAATTACCATTGCAAAAAATTATTTAGGATCTGCCTATTTACCAGAATGGGGATTCAATGGAATTGGTGATATTCATTTATCACAAGGTTATCAAATTAAAGCGAAAACTGATTGTTCATTTTCAGTTACCGGAAGCTATTTGTATCCACAGTTAAACCCTCTTAACCTTTCTAGTGGTTGGAATATCATATCATACTTACGACTCGATTCAGCACCAACAAATTTAGTGTTTAGTGATCTGAACGCTCAAAATCTGCTAGTAATAGTGAAGGATGATAATGGTGCTGCCTATCTACCAAGTTGGGACTTTAACGGAATAGGGGATTTAATTCCAGGTAAGGGTTATCAAGTGAAAACAAATAGTGCTTGTCAGCTTATTTATTTATCTAACCTTGATTTATACGAGTAGTTATTTGAAAGACAGATTTCTAGCTGATAAGAATGTTATTTAAATAACCCCTTTAGATCTTAATTCCCAAAAGCATTTTTCTGTTATAGAAATATCTACTAGGGCATCATGTGCGTCTTCAAAATCCTCACCAAATAGCTTTATATGTAGTTCGGATAGGGTAGGCCATTTGTAACCATAAAGACCGGGTATTTTACAGTATTCAGTTTAAGACTTCATAGTTTCTTAGTTGACTCAAAAGAACTAGGCCTTCAAATTTTGAATTAGTAGAAATGTACAACACTATCGGAAACGGAGGTCCAGAGGGCAATATAGGTGGTTTTAGCAATACTTCGTATTGGTCTTCCACGGAGAGCAGTAATTACAAGGCGTGGAACGTTTTCTTCAGTAGTGGTAACTCGCAAAACAGCGCCTATAAGTACACTAAAAGGTTAGTTCGTATTATTCGCGTTTTTTAACACTTTATCACTTTACCTATTTAATGCTACCCTGCCTACCGGGAGACTACCGCGCAGCGGTCGAATTATAAAAGGTCATAGAAGGAGTCAGAATACAGTAGATAAGAATTTAGAGAATTTAAGTAGGTAAAGAGAGTTTTTTTAACTTAAAACTCAAAACTTATAATTCAAAACTTGTATTTAATGACCTTTTTGATAGAGCGACTTTTTTGACAAAAAAAAGCTGATTGAAAATGGCCTTTGATGAAATTTGTAATTAAACATACAAACTCTTCAATCCCATCATTTCGTCTTGTATTCTAGTATTACTCATCTTTGCATAGTGCTGTGTTTGTTTCACGTTTTTATGTCCTAGCATTTTACTTACCACCTCAATAGAAACACCTTTATTTAGGGTTACGGTGGTGGCAAAAGTATGACGAGCCATATGGAACACTAAATACTTGTTTATGCCACACAGTTTAGCAATATCCTTTAGATGCTGATTTACTTTCTGGTTTGAGACAATAGGCATCACAAGTCCATTTATTTGAGCTAGAGAATTAGTGCTGTACTTTTCAATTAATGATAGAGCAGGAGGTAAGAGCATAATCTCTGCTTTAACCTTAGATTTTGTTCTAAAGGTTTTTATCCACTTTTCACCATGTTCATTAACAATCTGAGAACTTTTCAGTTTCTTTAAATCTATATATGCAAGACCAGTATAACAGGCTAATAGAAATCCATCTCTTGCGAGGTTCAACGATTCTCTAGGGAGTACTGTATTGTGTAGTAAGGCCAAATCCTCATCTGTTAAATATTCTCTATCCACTTCGTCTAGTTTTGCCTTATACTCCATAAAAGGGTCTCTTTCTATATATCCTTTAAGTATGGCAATCTTTATTACCTTCTTAAAGGCTTGTAAGTATTTTACTGTGGTATTATTACAACACTTTCCTTTGGTTCTTAAATAGTGGTCAAATTCAGTAATAAAATCTAGATTGAGTTGACGCACATCAATATCCGATTTACCGAGTTTAAAGATTAGAAATTTTGCTAGATGATTTAAGCAATTCTGGTACTTGCGTAGAGAGTCTTTAGACCTCTGATTTACCTTTACCAGTTCATTGAATTGTTCTTGGTGGTAGCTGAACAATTCTACTACACCTTTAAATTCGTTTTCTAATCCGTTATGAATGTCAAGTATATCTTCTACGGTATAGTCAATACGCTTTTTAATACAAGTGAGTTCTGCTTCGAAAATAGATTGTTCAACTCCCTTAAGGTAGTCGAACATTAATTTCCCTTCTTTAGTATTATCTTTGGGGAAGTTCTTTTTTGTATCCCACTTACATTCATCTAGTGAACGCTTTAGTGAGAAGTCTTTTCGACGTCCATTAAATTGTACCCTGCAATAAACAGGAGATATTCCAGAAACGGTTCTTGACTTTTTTAAGAAAAAATAGATTTTAATATAGCCCATAATTTGTGTTGATTTAAACAAATTTGGAAACTATTGATGGAAGTGTCGGTAAACAAAAAAAGTGTTTATCGGCCTAAAAAAGAGTGGAAGTGAAAAAGCTTGGACACCATATGGACACTGACATATGCAAAAAAGGGTCGGTTTTGAAAACCGACCCTTTTGTAAACCGCTGCTTTCCAGTGATTTGAAAAAATTAGAGATGTTTGAAATCTCATTCAGCGGAGAAAGAGGAGTCTATATCCTCTACTACATCTAGTATTTTTGGGCGTTTTTTACTTTCTAAATAACTATTGGACTCTATATGGACACTGACACATAATAGTCTTATTCTTAGGTAAATGTAGACCTTTTTTTTGAACTGACAAATAGTGTTTTTGATAGTTTATTTTGGGCCTTATTTGGTGAGCTTTCACTCTTAATTATTCAATATTAAACAGTATGAAGAGCTTCTACGTTTTTCTGACATTTCGAAAATTGACAATTCATGTAGTTCTAATTCTCTAGTTGCTGTAGATTTTAAAATTGTGTGATCTGCATATATTTTGCCGATGTCATACCTCCAATACTACTAGATCAAGTAGTTAGTCTTTTTTCCTCTTTAAATGAAGTTTGTATTAGTTACATTAACCTGATATTTTTTTCAACCATTCGTCATAATACGGTCTGTTATTTTTTTGATGTCCTTCATACCATTCTGAGCAGATAAAATATGAAGCTCCTAATATTGAGATTGGATATGCCCAATACCTCAAAGGGCTTTTCTGATTTTCAAAGGCGACTTTTTTAAGAAATGGGTATTGAAGATCGAATGTAGTTTTTGAATAATCTGCTCTCTGTAAATTACCTAACTCAATTCTATTAATTTTTTCAATTAAATCTTTAAAAGTGCTCTTAACATATTTTCCAATTTTTTCTTGAGATTTAAATTTCGTTGTTGTCGGTGGAGTAGAAGTAGCAGTTACATCCGTTGTAAGAAATATATGTAACCATTGTTCAATCAATTGTCTCTTTTTATTAGTATCTGGTGTTTTCCAATTGCTATATACCCAGTAATAATTATTATCAATATAAAAAGGTTGTCTGAAATACATCTCGTACCTTTCTTTGTAAAGTGGTGGGGTTTCATTCTTAGGAATAAGAACAGCCATTCCTATACCACATTTAAATTCTGTGTGACAAAATTCTGGATCTCTCAAAAGGTTAACAATATCTGATGTTTTTGAACTGCTCACAATTTCTGCAATTCTAGCTATCATCCATGCTTTTGGAGTGTCTGGTTCTGGAGGTGGAATAGAACATGGTACATATGGATTGTTTCGCATAATATACTTAACAATTGCAATAACGTCACTTTCATTTGTTTTTTTTGCATCAATGGAATCAATAAGTTCATTCAATTCTCTTACTAATCTCGAATAATTATCTGTACAGTTCATTTTATAATTTTAAATTAAGTAACAAATGTAAATAAATATATTTAATAACACGAAATTATTTTTTTTAAACTAAAATATCACATATTTAATATAATTTTAAATTTGCATCCAAATTGTAGTAAACTGCTATTATTATAATATTTTAATTACCGATATAATTATCATACAATTAAATGAAATTGTCGGACGACATAAATCCCATGATGTAAGCTTTTAAATAATTTAACTCAAGTGTATTTTGAATTCACTTGTTATCAGCTTCATTTTACAATTTAAATACTCCCTTACAAGCTTGTTATTATCCCCAAGCTCTTACCATTATCTCTACGTTTGTATCAGTATTAATTTAATTCAAACAAAGTGGTACAGAACAAAAAAACGTATTATCAAATTTTCCTAGACATGAGTTCGTCTATGGGCGACTGTTTAAACGAAACAATTATTGGTTTCAATAAACAAATGGAATCTTTTGCAAAGCTTCAGGAGCAACATCCTGAGCAAGAATTCTTAATATCTTTATCTACCTTTAATAGTGAGAGTAAAATTCAATTTGAATTTTTAAAGCCAAGTTCAAGTATTAGTTTAACTCAGTGGAGTCGATGGTGGCATAAGTCTGTAGATCAAATACAATATTCTCCAAGTGGAATAACTGCTTTGTATGATGTAATTGGCAAGTCTTGTCAGTCTATAATGAGAAGAGTTAGATAGTAATTTAGCAACTGTCGTAGTTGTAATTATAACTGATGGACATGAAAATGCATCAACCACCTATAAATATCAAGATATTCAATATATGATAACGTCCTTAGAAAGTACTGAAAACTGGATATTCAACTATTTGAGTAATACACCAGATTATGTTGAGTAGTCTAAAGGAATGACTTTAAAGGAAGAAATTTCTATTTGTTATAGTATTGAGTCTCTGGAAGAGACTTTTGATGATTTTTCTTCTTCTATGGCATTCTTATAATTTCCTAACTCTTTATATATTCTACCTCTGTTGATATTTGCAAAAATATAATCCGGAACTATTCTTATAGCTTGTGAATAATTATCTATTTGGTATTGCAAATCGAAATTATTATTAGATGCTTTATCGAAGTAGTCATCAGCAGTTAAACTAGCGTCTTAATCAAAGCCAATCATTGGCAAGTAATGTAATAAAAGTAGTATTCTCTTCATCCCTAAACTTATTTTACAATTATATTTCTTTGATTACACCTCACCAATCCATCTGCTACAACTTCTATATTTCTAATTATTTCGATTAACTCACCTACTCTAGTTTTGTATAGATTCAATTCAAGGTATAACAAGTCTAAATCCCAAGTTGACATACCTGATGTGACGTGAATAGGTCCCATTTCCGAGTAAAGTGATTTTGAATTTGATAAATATTGAAGCCAGCCTCTCTGAGCTTCTCTTAGTAATGTAAACTGTTCAGGGCATAATTCATCTTTTAATATACCATAGTATCTATTTAATAACCTGTCATATTCATAAATTGACTTTTCATATGCATAAATTAAAGTGCCCTGACTAACATAAATATCATTAGCAAATCTCAAAGCAGCGGCTTCATTTAGATTATCAATTTTTGCAACAGTATCTGTAAAGTGAATGATATATATATACCTACCATTCTCAAAAATAATTTCATCTACAAGTTTTGATTTTTTTTCATCCGATTGCCCAAACCCTATCATTGGCAAGCAAAGTAGAATAAGTAGTAGTTTTTTCATATCTATAGTTGTCAAAAAAAATTAAAATATATTACTGATGATGTTTTTTGTATGTTGTTTAATGGAATAAATCGACAAACAATATCGAACTTTAAATAGAACAAAAAAGAGCATAATTTGTAGGTCATGTAAAAAAAACCAATCAATTATGATGAGTAACCTATTTTTATATGCTTATATATTAACAAACTGAAGGCTTTGTATTGTTTACCTTAATTTTTGAATACTAGGTTATAGTTTAATTGTATGTATTAAAATACCGTAATGATGTTTTGCATTAGAACTTACTATAGAAATTGGCTCCTTATAGTTGTCATATACTTGGACGCATTTTGTTGCTGAACTATCTAGTATATCAGATGTCCAAATTAGATTCGGTGATATGGGGACAAATGCACCATGATTTATAAAGTATTTAACGAACTTCTTAACTGTTTCAGTATCTGGTATTTTCCAAAAATCATCTTCGAAAGATTTAAGGTTCTCATATGAATTATGAATATAAGCCTTGTTTCTTTCAGTGCTAATAGTATTATCATTCATTTTGTAAATCGAAATATGATTATTTGATACATTGAATACCTCACCATCCTTATATTTGTCTCCTATTTTCAGACTTTGAAAATCGAAATAGTTATTATCATCTTGAAGTAAGAAATTATTTTCAGCTAAATCCCAGTCTTTAATATCGAAATTAACTTTACCATTAGATGATAGTTTAGCTATAGGCCATGGTTTTGATATCTTCCTGTCCCAAGTTAATTGAACATGAACTTCTTTAGAATTGACTATTTCTACTATTACTCCATGTAAATTTTCATTTTTAACTTCTAACCCAACAAAAATTTCAAATCCTTTAATAGTTTTGAACTTAATTTCTTTCTGAATTCTCTTTGCGATATTGATTTTTAGTAGTTTAAGCTTTATGTCAAAAGTCTTATCATTAATTATTCCTTGCTCAAATAGAATTTCTAACTCTACATATTCAACGGAGTAAATTTCAAGGAATAGATCTCTATATGGGTCTAATACATTTTTGTAATTATCATTAATTATTTCAGTTTTGTATTTTTGGTTCTCATTTATTATATTATCGATTAATTCGTTCTTTTCTTTTTCAGTAAATATTCCCTTCTCATATTGTCTTTCAATATTTTCTATAGGAGACAATTGAGTGAAATTAGAAGATTCATTTGTTTGTGGTGTATTCTGAAACGACGGTTTCAGTGGATACTCATTCCTAGAAGTATTTACTGTAGTTGAGTTATTAGTATTTAAATTTTCATCTTTTGTAAATGTGTTTCGAAATACTTTATATGCACTGAATAAATATGTAAGTCCAATAAATGTAGATATCCTTAGAATGAACTCCGAATCAGTAGATGGGAATAACGAATCACCAATGAATGCAATGACCCCCACAATAGCAATATAATATACCGTAAGTTTAATTATTGAAACAATAAAAATCTCAAGTTTTTTCATAATTTTTTATTTAAAAACAAACTTACAGAAAATTGCACAATTTTTTTAATTGATTTCCTATAAACTCTCATTCCTTTAAATAATCACAAAACTTTAATGTATAATATGTTTCACAATAGTCTGATTATAAATTATTTAAGTATTGATAAGTAGTTGTGGTTTGTTAATTACTCGTCATTTATGTTATTGTTTTAGAACCTTTTTATCACATTTTAGCCTTAATTATTGGAAAATAAAATAAGTAAATTGGGGCTATAGTCCTTGAACAAATAAGTAATTAAACTTCTACCTTATGTAATAGGGAGGCTTAAACTAACTGAGGATACTGAAAGAGACCTCAGAGATATAGTGATTAACTTAGTTGCTCTTAAAAATAAATATTACGTTTAATATAATTTATGTGCTTTTGATTAATTTATAAATCAGCTAATTGGCTTTAAAACTATAACTATGAAAAAATTACTATTTGTAACTTTATTATCATTTGGGACTATTTCTCTAATGTCATTTGCGACATCAGATACAGAATTAATCAAAATTGATATGCTGTTTTGGGGAACTGAATTTGATAAAGGATTTGATGATGGGCATTGTGAGGGTTGGAAAGATATAAAAGGTCAATATTCAATCTGTCCAGTTTCTCCAATTGCACCAATTCCAAAGGTTTCTCAAAGTAGCGATTCATATAAAATGGTTACAATACCGGATTTAAAAGAGGAATGAAAGATGCAAGGAAAAGTTAAAGTAAAAAACAATTATATTGCGAATTAATAATTAAAGCCACTCTAATAGAGTGGCTTTTCTATGTGACTGTAAGTCTTCATAGAATTTGGACTAATTGTTACTCGGATTACACTATTAAGCACCAACCTCTTAGTGTTCGCGCAGTTGGGGGCTTTTAACGACTGAAACCTTTACCTATTTAACTACTTTCCCTTGAAGGAGACGATTTATAAGAAAAGAAAGGTCATTCCAATAGTGTGGCTTTTTTCTACATCATCTCAGTGGAAATTCCGGCAATACTGACCAGCCTTACTGTCTAATGTTAACGAGGTAATTTAAGTGAATAACGCGCGATAAGTTTTACTATCATTGTTACTCAAGTTTAAAGGAATACTCTTTTTTTATAGGTGGTGATTCAATGTTGACTTCCTTACAAGCTTGTAAATATCCACAAGTAGTTTCCATTATCTATACGTTTGCATCATTATTAATCAAAATTTAACAAAATGGTACAGAACAAAAAAACGTATTATCAGATTATTCTAGACATGAGCTCTTCTATGGGAGATTGTCTCAACGAAACGATTAATGGGTTCAATATGCAAATGGAATCTATTGCAAAGCTTCAAGAAAAACATCCTGAGCAAGAATTCTTAGTGTCTTTAACTACCTTTAACAATGAGAGTAAAATTCAATTTGAATTCTTAAAGCCAAGCTCAAGTATCAGTTTAACTAAGTGGAGTCGTTGGTGGCATAAGTCTGTAGATCAAATACAATATTCTCCAAGTGGAATGACTGCTTTGTATGATGCAATTGGCAAATCTTGTCAGTCTGTAATGAACAGAGCAAAAGAAGAGTTAGATAGTAATTTAGCTACTGTCGTTGTTGTGATCATAACTGATGGACATGAAAATGCATCTACCACCTATAAATATGAAGATGTACAAGATATGATTAAGTCCTTAGAAAGTACTGAAAATTGGATTTTCAATTATATGAGTAGTACACCAGACTATGTTAAGTATTCTAAAGGAATGAATATAAAGGAAGAAAATACTATTTGTTATAGTATTGAGTCTATGGAAGAGACTTTTGATGATGTTTCTTCTTCTATGGCATCTTATGCTTCCAAAAAGAAATTAAATAAAAAACCATCGACGTTTTTTGATCAGTTTTAACTATTTTCAACAAATGAATATACATTTAATAAAAGACTCAGAGCTTTCCTCTGAAACATTTAGTGAAACCTTTGACTTGTTAAATCAAGTCAGGGGTTCCATAAATTATATTGCCCATTTTGAGGATATTCGTATTGTTGATACAGAAGCAGTTGATGTAGAATTTAGTAAAGAAGAGTTTGAGCGAAGTAACTCTGAGTATTCTATTTGTTATTCAATTGAACCCGATATGAGTTTCCCTGTTTCACGTAACGTATTAACTCCAAAAGAAATACTAAAAGAATGTTCGAAATTTAGATACAATAAAGATATAGGTGATGATGAAATTGTCATTCTGCTTACTGAAACTCCTAATTCCTTAAACTGGTTTAAGTACGGTTATTCTAATAATGCGTTTATTAACACCTCCGATTTTGGTTATTATATTTCTTGTGATACTGCCTACCCATTGGCTTCTCAGATTTCATCCTTAATAGTACAAATATTGATGTTTGATGACCTTAATCACTTGTTGAAAAACTCTCATAATGAGCGAAGTATTGGTTGTATAAATGATTTTTGTGAAAATAAACACGATATTTTATTACAGTTTAAAACGGCAGATATTTGTAGTGATTGTCAAAAAATAATTAGTGAGTCTGGAATCCCACACAAGATTGTATGTCAAATTATAGATACTCTTGAAATGTTAAGGTCTAAGATGTTGGCTATAGAGAAATACAAACAAAGTATACGAAAATCACCCATTAGGATCGATAAAGAATCTGGTAATATAATTATTGAAGATTTAGATAATTATATGATTAAACTTACACCGTTAGAGAAAACAGTTTATCACTTTTTCTTAGCACATCCAGAAGGAGTTTTAGCTTGTGAGATTCAAGATTATGAGCGTGAAATAAAAGAATTATATAATGAGTATTCAGCCATTTCAGATTTCAAAAAACACAATAAATATATTGGCGACCTATTAAGTCCGATGACAAATTCTATGCAAGAGAAATTGTCTAAAATTAGAAAGAAGTTTAAGGATATTTTAGGGAATCATAATTATGAAGATTATGTAGTTCAGAAAGATGAGATTGATGGAAAGTATAAAGTAAGCTTGGATAGGGAACTAATAATTGAATAGTATGAATGTAGTTAAGAAAGTATATAGGCTTTTAAGAGCCAAAAAATCATCTGATTTTGTTTGGAATGATTTAAAGCAAACCATGGAAAAGGAAAAATTCCATAATGGGGTTTTTGAGAGCAATAAATGTATCGAGCTTCAGTTTAATAATAATGATAAAAGTATTGGGACCTATTTTATCTCTATTTATGAAGAGTCTAATACAATTACGGGTGTAACAAATATTGTAGACTCTTATGATGTTGATAGAACTATCGACTTATTTGTTATGGCTTCACATTTTAATTCTAAGTTAAATAATGGTGTTGTTACTATAAATACAGAAAGTTTAAATATAAGTTTTGTTGTAACTGGAGATTTGTTTTCTCATTCAATTTATCCTGAAAAATCATTAAAACTTGTTGAGTATCTCTATCATATTTCTAGTGATTTACGTTGGGCTTTTAACCGGTTATTAACAACTGACCTGGACCCTGTGTTTGTTTTTTCCGAGTTATTAGATAGAAATTCTGACTCTACTAATAAGGATTAAGTTTCAAATTGAAAATTTTTATTTTATGAAGAACGAACTGTTTGATATTAATATTTCAAAGGCTGAATTAGATTCAGTTTTTGATAATTACTCTATTAATAGTTTACTTAATCTAATGGATAAGCAATTTCCAAATATGTATAATCTAGATGTTGGTGTATTTGAAGGCTATACCCTATATCAACATACATTTATGGTGCTGAGTCAATTTGAGAAATATTATTGTGATAAAATATTGCCAGGTGAGTTTAATAAAAATGTTTTTAGGCTATTTCTCGCTTTACATGATATCGGAAAGCCCAAAGCGGTTATGATGGATGATTTAAAGCTTCAGCATCAATATTCAAGTGAATATATCACAATACTTTTTGAGTTTTTACAAATAAGTCAAGACGAAACTAGGAATTTAATCTCAATCATAAATTTTGATTTAGGGGCCTATTTAAGAGGTCGTGTATCTATTAAGCAAACACACGAAAGTGTAATACAATTGGCTTTAAATACTTCAATGTCATTAACTGAATTCTTTGAATTGATTGTTCTTTATTTCAAAGTTGATGCAGGCAGCTATACAGAAAATGCTGGAGGTATTTATAGCTTAGATAATCTCTTTGTTTTTGATGAGGAAAGTCTCCAAATTAATTTAGCCTCTGAGGTTCAAAGTAAAATTGATTTGATTTTGACTACCTCGGTCAGTTGAAGCTTGAAAGAGTGATGGATTGAAGAACACTGTTTAATTATTTTAACTACAAATTTAAATGAGGATTATGAAATATTATCTATCGAAGTCAAACTTATAGTAAACTTCTCTAAAAATCTGACAGTATATAATTTGAATTTATTTACTTAAATTTCAAACTGTCATTATGAAAAATACAAATTTCACTGAGAGTCAAATCATTAAAACTCATCTATCAAACCAATAAGGACGATCAGTATCTGAAGTTTCGAGCGAATTAGTAATTGATAAGCGCACTTTTTATTATTGACGTAAAAAGTACGGTGGCATCGATGTTAGCCACTAAAAACAACTTAAAGGTCTAGAGAATAGAAAGTTCAAACATATGTACTCTGATGTTAGCTTAGATAATACTATGCTTAAAGACATCCAGTCAAAAAAGTTTTAAATCCTTCCTACAAGTAGCATAGGGAAGTATATCTTATAAAAAAATACTATATATGTATAAAAAGACTAAAATAACATTCCAATAATTTATTTAAATTTGATATAATTATCCTTAATTTTGATAAAATCAATATTGCTAACTGTTTTACTATAAGAATAAATGTAAGGAATGTTAGGTCATTTTGATAATGCTACAAGATCGTAAGTATAACTGTAAAAAAATACAGACACAAAATTATTTAAAGACTTACTTTAAAAGTAAATTTATGAGATATTTATTAATTGTATTACTGTGTTTTAGTCAGCACTTACTTTGTCAAGACTATAATAATATAGATTCAATTCATGCTATAAAGCTAACTAAAAGTGATTCGTTATTTTTGAAAATCGAAAACTATAAGCTATTATATCCTGAGATTTGTTTGCAGAATAAAATAACTGATAATTTTGGGGATGGTAATGATAATCTATATGGGACTAGGAATTTTAGAGTCGTTTTACATGGAATCGCTTATCGTGGTGGAGCAAATAATTATTATCATAAACACAATAAGAGAGACAATAAAAACCCATTACCTAAAGATGGATTAGATAATTTATTAATTAACGGTTTTTCATCCTCAATTTATCTTTATCCAGAAAATTTTAATACAGCACCTTCATTTGTTACAAATGAGCATAATGACACGTTAAATTATTATCAAATCCGAGGTGATACCATTGATGAATTAGATAGTATATTGAATATAGTCTATAACTCGATAATTGAGGATAATGGGCCTGTTTATTTGCATTGTTGGAATGGTTGGCATCAGTCAGGTTATATTTCAGCTATTCTATTAAAGCAATTTTGTAATTATAGTACAAAAATGAGTCTTAGATATTGGGAGCAATGTGCTGATAGTTGGGTTATTGGTTATGACCAAGTTAGGAGAAGAATAGAAGGTTTTTCGATTTTAGATAAGTATTTAATATCTGAAGAGATTAAAGAGAATATTTGTCCTTGTAATAATAACGATATAAATGAGTCAAGTATAGACGAGGTGAATACTATTGAAACCTTAAATGTCACACTTCAGTTTTTAAATAATTCATTTGAGTTACCTCCATCACTTTCAACCTTTTTAGATCAATATTCTAATGTCCTCTTAAATAATAATTATTTGAAAATTAATGTAAATGGCCATACAGACTCAAGAGGTTCTGAAAAAGAAAACCTACTACTATCAACAAGTAGAGCAAATGTTGTTTCAGACTATTTAATAAATTTAGGAGTAGATAGCTCTCAATTAATTGTTCAGGGATTTGGAGAACTAAACTTAGTAAATACTTGTAATGATGATACTATTTGTTCAAAAAATGAACATTCAATAAATAGAAGAGTAGGACTTAAAGTTAAGAGTGTCGATTGTGAAATTGGTTTTGAATCTAATGGGTTTACTATTACGCCAACTGATGTGATAAAGATAAAAGATATCGTTAACTTTTTACGAAACAAAGAGTCTGTTGTTGTTCAGCTAGATGGTTATGCTGATTTTGGATCTGGGACTGTTGAACTTAATCAACAAATTTCTGAATTAAGAGCAAAAAAAGTATTTGATTATTTTGATGACAATAATTTTGATGTAACCTATATTGGTTTTGGTGCAATTAATGAAAAATATAAAAATGATCAAGACAGAAGAGTGCAAATATCGGTTACTTATGATTAGGTTATTATTTATATATTCTTTATTTACCATTTCTTGCTTTTCACAATCTGATCCAGTATTTTCACATGTTGCTGGTGTTTATGATTCACCATTTGTTTTAAAAATTATTAGAGATGATAATACGATCGTTTCTTATTCATCATCTACGAGTAATGAGTCATCAATTTTTAGCGACTCATTAAGGATAGATTCAACGATGACATTATTGTTTAAGTTTTCTGTAAATGGTAAGACCGATAAATATGCTCCTAGAAGCTATTTTATTAACTTTAAGACAGATTTTAGTGTTGTATCTTTAACTATTCCTGAGTCTCACCTTTTCGATTCAATTAATGGATTATATGTTGATGGTGTTAATTGGAGATGGGATAGTCTTTATAATATTAAAAAAAACGCTAATTACGCAAAGAAATGGGAGCGAGAAGTCTATGTGGAATTATTTAATTCTTCTGGAAATCTGACTATTTCACAATATGCAGGCATAAGAGTTTATGGAGGACTTACAAGATTCTATCCAGAGAAATCTCTTCGACTTATTGCAAGAAAAAAATATGGTAAAAGTCGATTTAAATCAGACATCTTTAGCGCTGGATTAATGGAGTATAAACAACTTGTATTAAGGCATTCTGGAAATGATTATAAAGATACTCGTTTTAAGGATGCTATTTCTACTGATTTAGCTTCTGAGGTAGGGATCAGTGTTTTGAAATTTGAACCTTCTCATTTATTCGTGAATTCTGAATATTGGGGAGTATACAATATTAGAGAGAAAATAAATAAATATTACATTGATAATAATTTCAATACAGGATTAGAAAAAGTAAATATAATAAGAGGGTATAACGATCTAGATGAAGGCTCACTAGTTTCCTATCGTCGTTTAACTAGTTTTGTGAAAGAAAATAGTTTTGTTTCTGATTCTAATTTTTTTAAATTATCTAATCTAATTGACGTTAATCAATTCATGAATTATTGGATCTATCAGATTTATTTTGCTAATGTAGATTCAAGAGGAAATGTTAGGTTTTGGAATTCAGACTCATTAGATACTAAATTTAGGCCTATACTGTATGACGTTGATTTAGGTTGGTTTAAATGTGATTCAAATTTTTTAGAAGCTTTCTCTTCACCTGTTCAGACGAAGTGGTATAATCCAGTCTGGAGGACTTTACTTTTTAGAAAGGTCCTAGAAAATGAAACATTTAGAAACACTTTCATAAATCAAGTGTCTTTACTCTTAAGTACTCACTTAAGCAGTGACCATATAATTGAAAAAATTAGTAATTTCAAATCTCGTTATAAAGCTGAGATGTTAATTCATTATGATAAAAGAAAGAAATTTCAGTCGTACCAAGGTAGCTTTTCTAGATGGAAAAGATCTATTGAAAAATTAAATAAATTTGCAACGAATCGTGATTCCTTCTTTTTAATTAATCTAGCTGATAAATTCAATCTTATTAACCCTTATCTACTGAATATTGAGATCTATAACTTTAATGATGGTCAGATGTTAATAAATGATGTAAAGTTAAATAAGTCAAGTTTGAAAGGAGTTTTTTTTGATGATATACCATTAAAAAAAGATGCTATTCCTAAGGATAACTTTACATCATTTAGTTATCAATTTGATTCTATTTCTACTAATGACGATAATATTAGAAATGAATATGTCTATTTTAAATCAAATGTCATTTCAGTAAATTCTTTGATTATTAACGAGGTAGATCTTGAAAATCAGCATATTGAAATCTATAATAATTCTGATACTGCTGTAGATATGTTTGGCTGGGAGTTGTTTACTCAAAATGGAGTAGCTGTAATTGATTCTATTATTCTTCCAAAAAATAATTTTTGCATCCTTCATTGTCAGAAAATTGATGATAGAGTTGATAATGTTATTTATAAAGAATTAAATTTCTCATTAAATATGAACGATAAAATATGGTTATATTCTTCTGATGAATCATTAGTAGATACTGTATCATTTCTGCCAAATAATTTATTTAAAAGTTATTCTAAACGTTATCCATTTTATTCAATTCATAATGAATGGATTTATTCATTTTATAGTTCAATAGGGTGTCATAATAAAATCTACGAGGAAAGCATACTAATGAATGATATAATTAAATACGAAAGAATATTTATTTTGTGTTTATTTAGTCTGTTGTTACTGTTTTGGTACTATAATTATTAATAGAAGATTTAGACTAAATAACAGGGTTTATTTTTTTTATAAATTACCACAATTAACTATTTAGTAATTGCATGTTTTATATAGATGATTAATTAAGTGTATTTACTATATTTAGCAATAATTTATAATTATGAGATTAACAAAAATATCTATGAGTATTGGGATTGTCCTGTTTTTAGGGATATTTACATGTGTATTTGTTGAGAAAACGCCCTACTTCTCGAATTTTTTAAAGTCTAATTATGTTGATAACTACACAGAATTTGTAGTACAATTAAATGCTGACAGTATCAATACGTTTTCTACTCATGAGTGGCTAATTTTAGACAGTATTTATGAGGATTATTCAATTTCACAAAGAGCATCATTTTTAGATTTATTGAAGACTTCAGATTTATCAACCTTAAATAAGTTAGATGATGACTACTTAGAGTTAAAGTCTAAGTATTTATTATTGTCGTTGTCAATATTTATTGATGATGTAGAGTTGAAATCTGAATTTTATACTGAAAATGATTGGAAAGTTATGGATGTTAAATTTGATGAGATATTAAACACTTTCTACGTAAATAAGTACAGCTTAAATTCTACAGATAAATTAGAGCTCACACAATTAGCCCTAAAATACCAAGGTTTAAAACATTCAAAATATATTACTGGCGCAGTTGATTTTGTAAATGAAATCTTTCAAGATGGACTTTCTATAGTTAAAGACGCTTTAAAATAACAAGATGAAAAATAACTCAATTTTTATTAAAGTACTATCTATATTTTTGTTCATTACAGGAACTGTACAATCTCAAAACACCGATTTTACCGATTATACAATTTTATGGGATGTTACTTGGTCGATGAAAGGTGCCTGTGGTTGGGATCCAGTTTCAAAGACGTTTGATATATGTCCTGATAAAGATATTTGGGATGAAACGAAGGAATTAATAATAGAAACCATTAATAATATACCTACCGATGGTACGTCAAATGTTCTAGTTTATCCATTTGACAATCCAGGGGCGAATAAGTTTAAGTTAGAATATAAACAAATTGATGGATTGGATGAAGACGAAAGAGATCAATTAATTGAATGGGTTAGAGCATTTGATGGACCACCAATGCATTTGTCTTCAAATACGAATGTGTGCTTGGCTTTAGATAATGTTTATGAAATGAAATCAATGGGCTCTAATGGTTGTAAAGACAATCAACTTTTGTTTCTATTTACAGATGGTAAGCAGAATGTTAAAGGGTATAATCCAGAAACTTGTGTAGACGATTTTTTTGAAAAATTTTGCGATAAATTATGTAATTGTCCTACTGAAAGTAAATTATATAATTTTATACTAAAAGCATATCAAGGTAGTGGTAGACCCGTTTGTGAGTGCATTGTTGTTGTTGATACTACGATACCAGAACCTAAACCAGATTGTAAAATTCTTAAACCTATAATTCTTGACCCAATTAATACTAGAATTGATAAAGGGAATGAATTTCTAGAGAACCCAAAATTAGATGTACCGTTTAAATTACTTGGATCATCTTTGCCAAGTGATTTTAAACTCTCCATTGATTCAAATAATAATAATCTAATAATTAAAGACTCTAGTTTTGATGCCAAGACAAAAGTCTTGAGTATTGTATTTGAAAGACCTACTATTATAGTTAATTCATCTTTAGAGTCAGTGTTTGATTTGTTTGGCGAAACAGATGATGAATGCTATAAAATTACGATAAATCCATTTACCTTACATATTGAAAATAAGTTTGTACCAACTGGTACTTCATCTTCAGATATTACAGTTGTTAAAACTCCAAACTACTAAATCATGAAACCAAATACAATTAAAATAGTTGGAGCAGGGATTATAACTATAATTTCTATAGTACTAATTAAGTTACTCTTGATAACTAATGTGACTAACGGTTCGTTTCAATTATTAAACTTAAACGAGTTAAATAATCGCAAATCTTTTCTTTGGACACCAGCAGTAGTCGATACTACTTGGATTCACATTAAAGGTGTTAAAATGAATCCTGAAAAGAATCGGAATGATGTTACAATTACATATTTTATTGAAGAATTTGACTCAACTATAGTAGCCAATCCAAAAGGAGTTTCTATTTCAATCCCTCAGTTATCAAAACAATCACTTAACAATAAGTTTACTCTTTCGTATAAGGAGTATTTAGACCATAACATTAAAAATAGTGGTTTGTTTGTAGGATTTTCAATAGATTCAAAAGAGAAGGTAGATGGGCTATATAAATACTTTTTTAAGTCAAAGAGCACCTATTTTAAACTTAATTCGAACCCTGTAGTTTTCGAGATCGAATTAAACAATAGTCATTCTCTATTGTTTATACTATTAATGAGCTTCCTTATTATTAGTTCATTGTTTCTTATTGTATGGTTTCTATTTTTTAAACCATCTCTGTACCCTTGTTTTAAAGAGGGAGGACAACTTGAATTTATAGATGATGCCAATACTATTCATATTTCTAGGAATGCCCGATTACTAATTATAGGTAGTGGAGTAAAAGAAAAGGAAAATGCAATAACAAAATTATTTAAAGGTCCTGTACAGTATATTTATAGAGATAGCGAACATTCAATATATGTAAAACCATATATTGATAACTCAAAAAGATTAAAGTACAGATTGTATTCCATTGGCATTTCTCTAATAGCTGACAATAAAATGGGTGGCCGCTATATGATTAACGACACAGAATATACATTGACTCATAACCATAGTGAATTAAAATTTATTTACCTAAACATAAAACACCAATAATATGTCACAAAAGATAGCAAAAACTTTATTAGTAGGATTAGGAGGAACAGGAGTTTTAGCCTTAAAATATGCGAAAAAGCGATTTTTTGAAACGTATGCAAATGAAGAAGAAATTGCTGCTGGTGTAGAGAATTTTAGTATACCAATGGTTGAATATCTTGCCATCGATACATCGAGTACTGATTTAGAGTCAGGAATACCTGGAGATAAATCAATCAAGCTACAACCTCATGAATGTTTTTATGCCAGTGTTGCAGATCCTGCCGCTGTAATTAAGCAAACTCCATTAGTTCATCAATGGATGGTCAAGAAAAACACTGAAAACCCAGACGCTATTGAAGATGGAGCACATCAAATTCGTCAATATGGACGTTTAGCTTTTATGTATAATTATGGTGCTTTAAAGAATAAAATAAAGTCAAAAATTGACCAATTAAATAGTTTTGTGATTATTGCTAATTCTAGATATGAATTTTTAGGAGGAGCTGAATCTAAAGTGAACATTATCTTCTGTTTTTCTGTTGCTGGTGGTACTGGATCAGGTACTTTTTTAGATATTGCTTATTTAACTAAAAGTTTAGGAGCAAAAGTTACTAGTCAAGCTTATCTCGTACTCCCTGATATTTTTGATAAAGAAATCACTCAGGCTATCGCTAAGACAAATATTTTCTCAAATGGTTATGCTGCATTAAGAGAGTTGGATTATTGTATGGAGAATAAGTTTAATAGGGATATTAAATTATCAGAAAATATAACTATACCTTATATTGGAAAACCTTTTAAATTAGTTCATCTAATTTCTGCAAATAATATTAAAGGTATTTGCTATGACAAGAAAGATCATATATTAGAACTTATAGGGAATAATATTGTTTTGAAATCAGGTGAATTAAATGTTGGTGGAATTAATTCCTGGGATAATATTTCAGCAGCACTTGTTAATTATAAGTATCTAGATAAACAAAACACTCAACTTCCTAGATATTTAGGATTAGGTTATGCTGAATTGAGGTACGATACTACTATTTACGTTGATTTTTTGAAAACTAATTATTCAAAGTTTTTGATGGATCAAATTCAAGATTCTAATAATAGGGTATCAGAACAAGAACTAGACTCTTTGGTTACCGACTGGGAGATTAAGGAACATGAAACAGACTTACTTATAGATAGTATTTTACCTGCTAATATTGGCTCTAGTTTTGTTGTAGAAGGAAATGGTTACTATGGCTCCGAAACACTAAATAGGCTAAAACAGGAGGGTGATAATTGGTTGTCTAGTCAAAAGACGAGCTTAAATAAAAAAGCTGATGATAAGTTAGATTATCTATACCAAAATAAAGTACCTCATTTAGTGAATTTTATTAAACATAGTATTTTAAATAGGGGAGGTATAAAGACTACTCAAAATATGATTTCATTACTGAAGGGTGATGATTTTATACGATTGTATGAATCTGAAATGCATGAAGAGATTTCTATAAATTACAATAATACTAATCGTGGTTTAAAGGAATTAATTATAGATCAAAACACTCAATTATCTAATAAATTCAACGAATTGTCTGAAGCTCTAAATGGAGGCTTTTTTGGAAAAACTTCACGATGTCTTCCAGTTATAGATGATATTATTAATTACTACAATACATTAGCTAAGTTTAATAATCAGTTATATAGAAGAGAAAGAGCAATATTGTTTTACTCTAGGTTACATTCTGGACTTTCAAGTTTATCTGATGAATTAAAGACATTTGAAAATAAAATCACTGAAAATCACACTTTATTTTCAAGTAAAATAAAATCTATATTAAGCGAAATCCAACAATCTCAGGCTAAACCTTTTGTAATTAACTTACATGAAAATGATATCAAAAACAATAAGATTGAAAATACAATAACCTTAGCTCAATATATTGATGGAAAATATTTATATGATATACTGCATGAAGATAATAATACAATACTTAAAACTGTTGATAATCATATAGTCTCATTAAGTTCTATTAAAAATATCCAAGAAAATAATAACATTACTAATTATTTAGCAGATTTATCTGTTGATGATCGTCAGGGTATATTTAGTAGGATTGATTTAATGTCTAGTCCTTTATTTAAAGTTGCAACAGGGGCATTTAAAATGGGTATTCAACTACCTGATGGTACTGATGGATGGATGCAAGGAGAATTATGGGGAGTGAATAATACTTCACACCCTATGTTTAATAATCTTAATTCTGACCCTTTTAAGGAAACGCAAACTACTAGTAATAATAATTTAATATCAGTATCTAAGATTAACTACCCAGCTCCTATGTTTGCTCTAGAAAATATGAGTAAATATCATAATGATTATGTGTCTAGTAGTAAGAATCAAATGTCATGTGACTTAGATAAGCGTTTATCTGAAAAAATGAACAAAGATAAGTTTGAGATAATTCAGAAGTCTGAAGCCGATAAAGGTCATATGTTTGCATGGATTTTTGGCTGTGTTTTAAATACTCTAACCAATGGAGAAAGAGGTGTTAAGCGTTCTGGTAATGGGAAATATGAAATATATAATGAGGAGCATGGTACAGCCATAAATAGAAACCGTATTAGTTTGGAGCATAGCCGTAGAGATCAAGCATTCTTATTCTTTACCGAAAATAATTACAGTGATTCAATGAGAAATGATTTTTTCAAAGAATTTGATTCCCTGAGTTTAGATGATAAGAGTCAACTACTTACAAGCCTAAAAGATCAGAAACTTTACTTTGAGAAATATGCAGGTATTGGAAGAAACATCAATGATATAATCAAAGGAGCTGTAAACAACCCTAACGATCAAAGTTTATTAGATTTACTAAATGGTGAATTAGAGCTTCTTGCTGAAATGAACATTGATTCTATTCGCGAATACTAAGAATGATAAATCCGACATTACTTATTGGGCTTGGTAGCCTCGGAACAGAATTAGCTGAAAGTAATTTTGACTATTTAAAATCAAAATACCCCAAGCTAAATTTTGTTGAATTGATAACACTTAATAATTCATTAAAATCTAACGGAGAAGAGAAGCTAAATTTTAACTTTAGTAATGACTTAGAACCCTATAAAAGTAATTTACAAGCGATTAATCAAAACATTGAATTGATTGAAGATGAACTATCAGAATCAATTGATAATTTATTAGCTCCAGGTCGTTTTACTGATTATTTAGAACTAATAACAACTCAAAATATTTCGGTTTTTGTTTTTTTCTCTTTAGGCGATACAATTGGCTCTGTAAGTATTCAAACAATTTTAAATTGCTTGGCTCAAAATAGATTCAAAAATCGTTTAAAAAATTATTTATTTTCGGTTGATTATGAATTCCAAAAGGAGGAATCAAAAGAACGTGCGTATTGTTGTCTTTCTGAGCTAGATAGTTATTTGTCTAAGACGAATATTGTAAAGTCTGTAACGGTAGTTTCAAAGTATACTTTTGGTGATTTATTCCCAATTAGCAAAAAGTCTGATTTATTTTATTTGTCTAATAGGTATATTGGAATTGTTTTAAACCAAAATATAGACGGAGTTGATTCAATTATTAATAACCCAATGTTATTGCAAAATAGGGTTAATGGTAAGCGTACAATCTATAATAGTTTTGGGCATTCTTCTAGTTTTTATTCTAAATCTGATATATGGAATGATTTCGCTCATTTTGAGAAACAAACTTATTTAGAAGAAGTTTCTTCAGGTATTGATAATATAGAAATTCCAGTAGCAGAAATAAACGCTTCTGTTACACAGTTTGTAAATAAAAATGCTAAAGACAAATTATATCAAAGCCTCCAATCGGCAGAAGACGGAGTGTCTTTTAAACCTAATTTATTAAACTCAATTCAGCAACAAGTTGCAATTGAAAAGCCTCAGTCTTCATTTGAGTTTAATGGATTAGTAAGTAGAGCTTCTACTAACTATGAAGAGAATGATTGGTTAACTATTCAATCGAATGTGTCTAGTAATATTTCATCTGTTTATAAGAATGCAATAGATTCTATTGAAAATGATATATTAAGCAAATTAAACGTTAAGGGTAGTGGAATTGCATTTGCCAGAGCTGTTCTTAAGGAGTTGTTAGGAGAGGTAGATGATAGTTCCGATGGAGTAATCATAGAAAAAAGTAAAAGCCTAGCATACTTAGAAGAAGATATTCTTAATTATTTTAAACAACAACTATTTAGTAAACTACCAATTAAAGATAGGGATGATTCTTTAAAAGATATAATTACTGTAGATAATTTAAATAATTTAAGACAAAAGATTAGAAATACAGAAACAAGAATTGAAGAATTAATCAACGATCGCAGTCAAATTGATGATAAAATAACGATTGACTTAGATGATAATTTCACAGAGTATGAACAAGGTTATTTTACTATTAATGGAACCAAAGTTAGTATCAACGGATGTTCATTAGTAGATAGTGAGGTTTTGACAAGTACCTACTCACCATCAGCATCAATCAATTCCGATATAATTGACTTACGCCCGTTTATGTCTACTTTAGTTGAGAATCAAGGTGGAGTGGGAAGTTGTGTTACAAACTCAATCACCTCAATAATTGAGTATATTTCTCGTAGATCGACCGGGAACAATTTCAGAATGAGTCGCTTGTTTCTTTATTATAATGCTAGAGTCTCTGATGCTGATTTAGAAGTGTCTGATACTGGTTGTAATATAGTTAAGGCACTAAATTCGGCAAAAGAGTTTGGTATTTGTAAAGAAGAATTATGGCCTTATATTGAAACCCAAGTAAATATAAAGCCTTCTGAAGCTGCTTATAGTCAAGCTAAAGATGTGAAAATAGATGTTTTTCAGGGCATAGAGACTAAGCTCAATCATATGTTGTCGTGTTTACAAGAAGGCTACCCTTTTGTGTTTGGGCTAAAAATATTCCCTTCATTTCAGAGTTCAACGGGACTTATTTCAAATCCTTCCGATGAAGAAATTTCAAAAGTAAAACTCCAGTCTTCTCATGCAATGTTATGTGTAGGATATAATAGGGAAAAAAAGTATTTTGTTGTACGTAATTCATGGGGAGATAAATGGGGAGATAATGGCTATTGTTATATTCCTTTTGATTATATGTGTAATACGAACTATATTCATAATATTTCTACAATACGATCTATGGATGAATCGGTTAATTTATTACTTAAAAACAATATAGAACAAAGCGAATTAAACTTCTTTAAGAACGGTAACGAGCCTCAAATGAAGTTACAGCTTCTAAATGTTGATTTAGCTACTGCAGAAAAAGAACATAAAGATTATGTACAAGACTATAAAGACCAGTTTTTAAAATACAATGAACAAAATAAGTTTTTTAGAAATGTAAATAATCGCAATAATATTAAAGAACGAATTATAAACGCAATAAGAAAGGAAGAGCAGTTAGAAAAGAATAAATTGGCTGATAATGAGAAGGAAGTAAATGATTTAAAGTCTAAATTTACTCTTCTAAATGAAGCTGAAAAAAGGTTTTTATGGAAGTGTATTTATATTACAATCGGATTAATACTTCTTGCTCTATTAGTTTCTCTCGCAACAGGAACATTTGGTTCATTAATTTCAGCCCCATTTAGAGCTGTATGGAACGATCCTATTCTTCTTCTTATACCTTTTAAATCCTATATGTTTTGGATTCCTTTAGTAAGTATTACAATTATACTTTCTATTTGGTATAATAAATACTTTGTAAGTAGGGATAGGTTAAAGAAGAGAAAAAGTAGGTTAAATAGTCAAAAAAAATATATCCAAAACTCGATTATCGAGATTGTTGTTTCTCGTTGGGATTTATCTTTTGAATACTTTGTAAATAGCCATATTTATGAAAGTATTGTGAAGAAATTAATTGACTATACCGACAAAACTTTAGTTGATGTAAATAAATTTATTGAATCTATTCACAGCTTTACAGCCGAGAATTTAAAACAGCCTCTATTGTATAGTGATAAAGACTTAGCATTTAGTAAGAGTATAGTCAATATTGAAAAAGATTTGTCAATTTATTATTCAGATAATGGATTTGAAAATCTTAAATTAACGCATGATGAAGTTAATTTAGACTCTAAAATGTCTGATCATTTTAGGGATTTCAAAAAAAACAATCTTAGTTTTAATGAAGATGTAAATTCATATTTTAAAACTAAAAACACGAAATATTTAGCTGAATATACATTATCGAATTTATACGCTAAAGACATCTTTAAGGTATCGGAACGTGTTAAGACAACTTCCAATTATTTACATAATTTCAGTAATCCAATTCTAGATGTCTCTACAAGTCAAATGCAAAATAAACTAGAACGGACTTGTATTATATATAATTCAAATATTGCTTTCAAACCACTTAGTAATTTTATGAGTGGTAAATTAAAAAATGTTACACTTGTTGAAAGTGAAAATGAAAATGAATTTGCAACTTTCCAATTCATCAATTCATTTCCTGCTTACTATATAAATAGTGTAATGCAATTTAGTTCTCGAAAAGATTTGTCTAAGTACTTCATTTATGATGAAGTTGAAGGAATTAACCCAGAAGTAAACTAATTATGGAAATTACAGATATATTACTGCTAATAGCTGCTATAATAATAGCATGGATTGTTTTTAAATTTGTGACACAGATTATTGTGAAAATAATAGTATTCTTAATACTTATTATATTCTGCTATAGTTTGTATACAACTCATACTTCTTCAAACATAATCCAAGAACTTCAAAGTCAATTCTGTGATGATTCACAAGATAATTCTGTTAACTGTGATTGTTTTGTAACTCCAATCATTTCAGACCTAAATGAACGATTTTCTAAGACTGCTTTAGATTCGTTACAATCTAATAATATTGAATCTGTGAAGGCGATTTTTATTTCGTTGGATAATAAACGTGAGGAAATATCCGATTGTTTTATTGCTAATGGAAAAACAGATTTCTTATTAGATGAATTCTTTACAGAGTTTAAAAACAAATTAAAGTAATACTCATGGGTATAATCATTCCACTTATATTAATCATTCTCATCTCTTATCTACTCTGGAAGTCTTGTGAGAACTTTGACCGTTATTCTAGGGTGATTGGTTATAATTTAACTGATGGTGTTAGAGGGGCAACTATTAATGCGATTGGCAGTTCATTACCAGAGTTATTTGTATCATTTTTCTTTTTATTTATAATGAAAGATGTTATCGGATTTTCTGCAGGTATAGCAACAATTTTGGGTAGTGCTGTTTTTAATATTCTCGTTATTCCAGCTGTTATAATTCCAGTACTCATTAAAAATAAATCTGATCTGATAATTAAAAAAAGACTGATTTTAAGAGATGCAGGAATACTTTTACTTAGCCAAATAGCCTTACTATATTTTATTCAAGATGGTGTAATATCTCTAATTGATGGTTTTTACTTATTTTTAATATATGTGTCCTACTTGTTAATTTTAAGTAAAGGGAAGTTATTCAATAAAATAACTAAGTCTTTACCAAGTAAAAAACGCAAGTCTGTTTGGATTAAACTTGTTGTGAATGTGATTTATATATCCGTATTATGTTTGTTTTTGGTTAAATTATGTGAAATTGTATCAGGTGGTAAATACCCTTCTTACATTCCATTTAATAATTATTTAGAGGGACTTGGTATGGATATAATGCTTACTGCTATTTTTATTGCAGCTGCAGCATCTAGTATACCAGATTTGTTTATTTCTTATGTGGACGCTACTAATGGAGAAGTAGATGATTCACTATCTAATCCATTAGCATCTAATCTATTTGATATTTGTATATCTTTTGGTCTTCCTCTATTCTTATATACATTGACTTATGGAGATATTGATTTAGCACATTCATTAAATCCAGTAGTGTTTAGTCAGATACACTCAATTATATTAATAATGCTAGTTATAACAATCTTGTTTTTGATGTCTGTAATGTTTAGTAAAACATATACTAAATATCACTCAATATTTTTTATACTACTCTATATCTACTTTATATATAGAGTTATAGATTTATTATATGTATAATTTACTCATTTTAAATAAATGAATATTCTGAAAAAAATTAATACTATTTTTCGAAAGCCACTTAGCATTTTGCTAATTTCTGTACCTTTTTTTCTTTTTGTTACTGTAAGTCTTCAAAGAGTTTGGACTAATTGTACTCAAATGTAAGCTATACATTTAGTAATTGCAAGTTGTGAAATTGTCTTCGTTTGTTCATGGTTTTTCTTTTT
>Ga0308012_10000358_pt1 | contig 28737 bp, 22 predicted proteins | sample Neamet179_FD_203133 | JGI IMG/M metagenome (GOLD analysis project Ga0308012, IMG submission 203133) | Marine microbial communities from water near the shore, Antarctic Ocean - #179 | ecosystem: Environmental > Aquatic > Marine > Unclassified | place: Southern Ocean | collected 2014-07-25 | reverse complement strand
TGCTGAAATCTGTAAGTTCTATTAGTTGTAACAATGACGAAGAGCTTGGAAAGATTATAGCGGAAGCTTATACTAAAGTAGGTAAAGATGGTGTGGTATTAATGGAAGAGTCCCCAACTGAAGAAACGTATGTCGAAATCGTCGACGGAGTTCAGATAGATTCAGGACTTACATCTCCACACTTTGTTACTGACAAGGACAAGCAGATCGCTGAGCTTGACAACCCATTAGTATTAATAGTGTCTTCAGAAATCCCTAACGTAAGAAAAATACAAACAGTACTTGAACATGTTATAAAGGCTAAGCGACCACTACTTATAGTAGCTCCTGTCGAACAACAAGTTAAAGCTGCTTTACTTATGAACAAGGTTAAAGGTAACATAAAGATCAATATAATCGACTTACCAGGCTTTGGTCCCACTAAAGATGACACGGTAGCTGATTTAGCGTTTCTAGTAGGCGCTAAGGTGATTAACGAACAGTTAGGTGATGATTTAGATCTTATAGATATAAATTGCTTAGGACAAGCCTATAGCGCTATAACTGACGACAAGAACACTGTGCTAACTATAGATACACCTGAGGAGGCGATGGAGGAGAGAATGGCTAGTATTAAGAAAACTATAAAAGAATGGGATAAGAACCCGTTTATACAAAAGAAGCATCAACAAAGATTAGCGATGTTATCAGGATCTGTAGGTATCATTAAAGTGGGTGCTGATTCAAAGGTTGAGCTTAAAGAAAAGAAAGATAGAATAGAAGACGCTATCTATGCAACTAAAGCTGCTTTGCAAGAAGGTATTGTTTCAGGAGGAGGTGTGGCCTTACTTAATGCCTCTCAGAAAATCTCCGCTAAAGCGGTTGGTGAAAAGATACTAATGAAAGCTATTATGGCTCCTTTCCATACAGTCCTTCATAATGCTGGCATCCACATCATGGAAGGTACGGAAGACCATGAGGGTTACGGTATCGACTGTATAACTGGTGAAAGAGTTAAGATGATTGACGCTGGGATAATAGACCCGGTACTTGTAACCAAGTCTGCGCTGAAAAATGCTGTGAGTGTAGTTCTTACCATCATATCCGCTGATTGTGTAATTTCAAACATGAGAGACTAATGAAAGCAATCAATAACTATATAGTAGTCGATAAGATAAAAGCAGAGCCTAAGACGGTTGCTGGACTTATAATGACAGACGATACCGATGTTGACAACAGATACGTCAAAGCAAATATAATATCCACTGGAAATCTAGTTGAAGGCTTGAAGGATGGAGATATTGTATTCTATGACAAACATGCTGGACATGCTATTTCTTTTAAAGACGTTCTGTATCAAGTCATACAGGCTAGAGATGTAGTGCTAGTGGAATAACTTATTATATCACCGTTACATGTGATATTAGATATAGACCAATAAACCTGCACTTTGAGACTAACAGCACAAGATTTACGAGAAATGAACATACTGAAGTACTATAGGCTCACTAGAAAGTGGGCTTGTAAGACTTACGGGTTAACAGATGCAGATTTAGAACTGTTAATTTACTTAGATTGTAAAGGAAGATTTACACGACAAGGTTTTAAGGATGGTACCTACACAATGAGTTGGGATAACAATCGTTGGGTGAAACTTAAGAAAGCAGGATGGATTGAAACGTGGAGACACAGAAACAGAACAACTATAAAGTATTCTGTATTTAAGACATCGTTTAAATGCTCACAAATAATAAGTAGAATATATAGAGTTCTACTAGGTGAAGAAGATTTACCTACTTCCGAGAGAAGTGTTTTCTATAATAACAAAACATATACTGACAAGGTTTTTAATAAATCTATAGATGATATGATAAAAGATAAAGACAGATAATTATGCCAAACTTTAAGAAGGGAAAATCATTTGCACAGAATTTTAATGCTAAAACTCCGTTCCGCAAGGAGGAGAGTATTATGGGGAAGTTCATGGCGATGGGGAGAGCTTTAGGTAATTCTAAAACACCTGACGTTGTTAGCGTAGATCCGAGTAAGTATTACAAGCCACCAGCAAAAAAAGAAAAAAAGGCGGAGGTTAAGCCGGAGACTGCGGTTAACAAAGTGAAGAGATTAAAGGCCGAAAAAGAGCTTAAAGAATTAGAGGGGAGTAACTTCAAGTTTGGTGAGGGTGTGACTTTAAACACTAAGAAGAAGGGTGGAACTGGAACTAATATCAACCAAAAATTTTAGATAATAAATAAATGGGGTTTAAACTAGGTAGAGAAAGAGGTTTGCAAGCAAGTAACGGTGAGATTAAAGCTAAGTTGAGTTTTAGACGCAACGAACAGGCTTCTATCCCCGGAACACCTATCATAGCTAAACCGCTTGGGGATGGTATCTTGGGTGAAGCTAATATGGACGGAACTATATATGTGAGTGACAGGCTTGACCCCACTAGCTTTGAGTACAGACAAACAGTAAATCACGAAATGAGACACGCTACAGACATGAAGCTTGGTAAGTTGGCTTATGATGACGATCACATCATGTATAATGGAGAGAGATTTGAAAGAGAAGATATTGATGGCGTAGATTCAATATTAGTAGATGGACAATGGAAGGAAGCTGGAGATACTGGTTTCCCATGGGAAAACGACGCAAATAACGGAAACGAATAAAAATAAAATATGGCATTTAAAATGAAAGGTATGAGTTTCAAAAGCTCACCAGTTACAAAAAAAGCAGGGCCAGAGACTAAGAAGTTTGACGTAGATAAAATCAGTAATGTTATGGATACTGATGAATCGGCAGCTTACGAAAACGCTATAAACGACTACGATACCGATAACCCAACAAAAAAACAACTAGCTAAGTCTTTACAAGATATCAAAGACGAAAGGAGCAATAAGAAAAGAAGCGACGCAGAGAGAGCGCACGAAGCGAGAGAAGACGCAGAGGGTAAATAATGAGTATCCTAACTAACATATTGTCTGGTGGAGCAGCTAAACTCGTTAAGAGTGTAGGTGGGATTTTAGATAACCTACATACTTCTAAAGACGAGAAACTAGCAGCTGAACTAAAGATCAAGGAACTCGTAGCGAGCTATGAGGCGGAGATGCAAAAGCAAGTAACTGAGCGCTGGAAGATGGACATGCAATCTGACTCTTGGCTTAGTAAAAACATAAGGCCATTAGTATTAGTCTTCTTAGTGGTATCTACTGTATTGATGATATTCATCGATGCTGGTACGATTCGCTTTGTAGTTGAGGACAAGTGGACAGACTTATTACAATTAGTATTAATAACCGTGATCGGTGCCTACTTCGGTGGACGTTCACTAGAAAAAGTAAAGAAGTAAAATTAAATTAAATTAAATTAAATTAAATTATGGCTACAAAAGGAACAAACGCAAAGATCAAGGAATTGAAAGGTATTAAACCAGAGAAAATTACCGACGAGCAATTGGAATCAGTTCAGAAACTAATTAATAACATAAATAGAGGTCAACTAGAAGTTGGTGCTATGGAATTACAGAAGCATGAGAACATGCATGGTATAACGTTACTTAGAGGAGAGCTTGAGAACCTACAAGGTGAGTTGGAGAAGCAATACGGTACTATCGATATTGACATCAAAAACGGAACAATAAACTATCCAGAGAATGGCGAAGCTGATAAGAAAGATTAGTATCGGTAAAGATTATAAGAGTGACGCTATGCACTATGCCGTGGGGCAAGAAGTGTATGGTGGACACACTATCTGCGATATCGTAGAGGAGAAAACAAAGTTTTCTATCTACATTAAAAAGAAAAAAGACATTTTACCTTGGAAGGACTTTAACAAGAACATGGCGGTGTCAGTCGAGTATAACCTCGAATACTAATGAAAAGCGTATATGACTTTGTCGTAACGCCAAAAGGAGAGAGATACAACAACACCAAGAAACTAGACGGTGGAGAGCTTATTCTAAATACTGAGATTTACAACCATCAGTATGTTAATAGAGAAGCCACAGTACTGTCTACTCCAATTGTTGGTCACGCGGATATAATTGCTGGTGATACAGTTTTAGTACACCACAACGTCTTTAGACGCTGGCATAACGTAAAGGGAGTTGAGAAGAATAGTAGAAGCTACTTCGACGAATCAACTTACTTTATAGCTTCAGATCAAATCTTTCTATACAAGAGAGATGATGAGTGGATTTGCCCTAGGGGATACTGCTTTGTCTCCCCATTAAAAACTACGGACCAATTCAATATTGAGTCCGAAGAACCCTTACAAGGTATCGTTAAATATTCTGACGGTACAGCTGAAGTAAACGATCTAGTTGGTTTTAGACCAGGTGGTGAATACGAGTTTATCGTTGATGGCGAGAGACTATATCGAGTTTTATCTAATTTTATTACAATCAAGTATGAACATCAAGGAAACGAAGAGGAATATAATCCAAGCTGGGCACAAAGCAGTTGAGGAGCTGATTAAGGTGGCAAAAGAAGCTATTGTCACTGATTCTGAAGACGACTTAACAGCTGATAAACTAAAGAATGCCGCAGCGTCAAAAAAACTAGCTATATTTGATGCATTTGAGATACTTAACAGAATCCAAGAAGAAGAAGACTTGCTTGAGGGTAAAACACCTGAAGAGGCAAAGGAAAAAACTTTTAAGGGATTCGCAGAAGGTAGATCTAAATAATGTACGAGCAAAGTTTAGTTAAAACGGTTGAACCGATAAAGAACACCACTATCTCTAGAATGAACAAAGGGAAAAAGTGGAAGTATGGATATGATAAGGACCATGACATTATAGTGTTATCTCACGATGGTCAGATAGGAGAAATCATAGAGATACAAAACCTAGTCATCGCTCTACCTAAAGTACCTAAGGACGTGTATAAGGACCCGAAAGATAAATGGGTTAGATTTACTCAGCCAGAAGAATTAGAGCGCTTAAAGAACATCTTTGATTGGCGTGCTTATCCAGAGGATCAAAAGGATCAATGGCACGATTATATAGATGAGGAGTTTAGAAGGAGAGAGGAAGGATTTTGGTTTACGAATAATGGAGAATCAACTTGGATAACAGGCACTCATTATATGTACCTGCAATGGAGTAAGATTGATGTTGGTGCAGCTGACTTTAGAGAAGCAAATAGATTGTTCTTTATATTTTGGGAAGCCTGCAAAGCAGATAAGAGATGCTATGGGATGTGCTACCTTAAGAATAGAAGATCTGGATTTTCTTTTATGTCTTCCGCGGAAACCGTTAATTTAGCTACTCTAGCGAGTGATAGTAGATATGGAATCTTATCTAAATCTGGAGCTGATGCTAAAAAAATGTTTACCGACAAGGTTGTCCCTATATCAATTAACTATCCATTCTTTTTTAAACCTGTACAAGATGGTATGGATCGCCCAAAATCCGAGCTTGCTTATCGTGTTCCCGCTAGTAAGTTTACTAGAAAGAAGATCACGGCGAATGAGAAGTTAGAGGATATACAAGGATTAGACACAACGATTGACTGGAAGAATACTGGAGACAATAGTTATGATGGTGAGAAATTAGCATTACTAGTGCATGATGAGAGTGGTAAGTGGGAGAGACCAGATAATATATTAAATAACTGGAGAGTTACAAAAACTTGTTTAAGATTAGGATCGAGAATTATCGGTAAGTGTATGATGGGATCAACATCAAATGCTTTAGATAAAGGAGGGGAGAACTTTAAAAAATTATACAACTCATCAGATGTCACGAAACGAAATAGAAATGGTCAGACAAAGTCTGGACTATACTCTCTTTTTATCCCAATGGAGTGGAACTACGAGGGATTTATTGACGAGTACGGAGTTCCAGTCTTTACTAATCCTGATATCGATAGATTCGCACCAGACGGTGAACTGATAGATGTAGGTGTAATAGATAACTGGCAGAATGAAGTTGATGGTTTAAAAGATGATTCAGATGGGTTAAATGAATTCTACCGTCAGTTCCCAAGAACAACAGAACACGCGTTTAGAGACGAGACGAAAGGAAGTATATTTAATCTAACAAAGCTTTACGAGCAGATAGATTACAATGAAGAGATGTCTAGGACGTTAGGAATTACTAGAGGTAATTTTCAGTGGGTTAATGGAATTAAGGATTCACGAGTTATATTTTACCCAGACCCAAAGGGTAGGTTTAAGTTAAGTTGGGTTCCACCTCAGGAACTGCAAAACAATGTGGTTGTAAAGAATGGGGTTAAGCATCCTGGGAATGCTCATATGGGTTCTTTTGGTTGTGATAGTTATGACATATCAGGGACGGTGGATGGAGTTGGATCCAAAGGAGCTTTACACGGTTTAACGAAGTTTAGCATGGAAGATGCTCCGGCAAACAGTTTCTTTTTAGAATACCTATCAAGACCCCCGACAGCTGAGATGTTCTTTGAAGACGTTTTAATGGCTTTAGTTTTTTACGGGATGCCAATATTAGCGGAGAACAACAAACCACGTCTACTGTACTATTTAAGGCGAAGAGGATATAGAGGGTTTAGTATGAACAGACCTGATAAAATTTGGAACAAATTATCTGTAGCGGAAAAAGAAGTTGGTGGAATACCCAATTCAAGTGAGGATATAAAACAAGCACACGCCGCGGCTATTGAGATGTACATTCAAGATCACGTAGGTATTAAGCAAGATGGAACACATGGAGATTGTTACTTCAACGAACTTCTAAATGATTGGTCCAAGTTTGATATAAACAAGAGAACAAAGCACGATGCATCGATAAGTTCTGGTTTAGCTATAATGGCTAACAATAGACACTTGTACGCTCCAAACGCAACGGTTGAAAAACCAAAATTAAATATAACGGTTTCTAGATATTCAAATACTGGAAACAATTCACAAATAATCAAGTAATAAATATGGCAGAGTCTGGCATTAAAAGTTATTTCCCAAGTCAAACCGTAAGTGATGCTGAAAAGTTGAGCTACGAGTATGGTTTAAAAGTTGGTAAAGCTATAGAGCAAGAATGGTTCAGTAATGATGGTAGTTCTAATAAGTATGGGACCAATACTAACGATTTTCATAATTTAAGATTGTATGCTCGAGGCGAGCAGTCTATTCAAAAGTATAAGGATGAGTTATCGATCAACGGTGATTTGTCCTATCTTAATTTAGATTGGACTCCAGTCCCTATAATCTCAAAGTTTGTTGATATTGTTGTTAACGGTATGAGCTCTAGGATGTATGATATAAAAGCGTACTCTCAAGATCCTTATGGTGTTAGTAAGAGAACGGCTTATATGGACTCTATCTTAGCTGACATGCGAACTAAAGAGTTTAACGCTTTCACTGAAGACGCTTTTGGGATACAAGTCTCAGAGCACGACGAGGAGACGTTACCCGATTCTGAAGAAGAATTAGCATTACACATGCAATTATCATATAAGCAAGCCGTAGAGATTGCTGAAGAACAAGCTATAAATACTTTGTTGGACGGTAATAAGTTTGAATTGATAAAGAAAAGGTTTTACCATGATCTTGCTGTTATAGGTATTGGAGCTACAAAAACTAGCTTTAACACTTCTGAGGGAGTTGTTATAGATTACGTTGACCCGGCTAACTTAGTGTACTCTTACACAGACTCACCTTATTTCGATGACATATATTATGTTGGAGAAGTAAAGACCATTCCGGTTAATGAATTAGCTAAGCAATTTCCACACCTAACAGAGACGGATTTAGAGGAGATAATGAAGAGCAAGTTAAACCAAAGCTCCAACCACCGAGGAGATACTAATACTATCCAAGTAGTATACTTTAACTACAAGACCTATATGAACGAGGTTTACAAGGTTAAGGAAACTGGTAGTGGTTCTGCCAAGGTAATTGAGAAAGATGACTCGTTTGACCCACCTGAGAACGTGGATTTCAACTATTCTAAACTACAGAGATCTATAGAATGCCTTTATGATGGTGCTATGATTCTTGGTACTGATAGGTTACTTAAATGGGAATTAGCTAAGAACATGATGAGACCTAAGAGTGATTACACTAAGGTTAGAATGAATTACTCTATAGTCGCCCCTAGAATGTATAACGGAAAGATTGACTCATTGGTTAGGAAGATTACTGGTTTTGCGGATATGATCCAGTTGACTCATTTGAAATTACAGCAAATAATGTCTAGAATGGTTCCTGATGGAGTTTACTTGGATGCTGATGGTTTAGCTGAGATCGATTTAGGTAATGGAACGAATTACAGTCCACAAGAAGCCCTAAACATGTTCTTCCAAACAGGATCTGTTATCGGTAGGAGTTTTACTTCTGAGGGTGATCAAAACCCTGGGAAAGTTCCTATTCAAGAAATACAATCAGGATCTGGTGGTAATAAAATGCAAGCATTGATAGGTACGTATAATTACTATCTACAAATGATAAGAGATGTAACTGGTCTTAACGAAGCTAGAGACGGTAGTACTCCAGATAAGAACGCTTTAGTTGGTGTTCAGAAATTAGCGGCAGCGAATTCAAACACAGCTACAAGACACATGTTACAAGCGGGTTTATTCTTAACAGCTGAAACTTGTGAGTGTTTATCACTTAGAATATCTGACATACTAGAGTATTCTCCATCAAAAGACGCATTCATGCAAGCAATCGGCGGACACAATCTAGCTACGTTAGATGAGATGTCTGAGTTACACTTATATGACTTCGGTATATTCCTAGAGCTACTGCCAGATGAAGAGGAGAAAGCTTTGTTAGAAAACAACATTCAAATGGCTCTTCAGCAAAAGATAATAGACTTAGAAGATGCTATTGACGTTAGAGAGATTAGAAATGTTAAACTAGCTAATCAAGTACTAAAGATCAGGAGGAAAAAGAAGATGGAGCGCGATCAAAAAATGCAGCAAGAGAATATCCAGGTTCAAGCTCAAGCTAATCAACAAGCTCAACAAGCAGCTGCTCAAAGTGAGGTTCAGAAAAACCAAGCTATATCTCAAAGCCAAGCTCAATTAGAACAAATAAAAGCTGGGTTGAAAAATGAGCAAATGGATTTAGAAGTTCAGCACAAAATGAAGTTAATGCAGTTCGAGTTTGAGATCAACCAGCAACTTCAACAAATGAACATGAAGCAAGTCGATATGAAGGACACGGTTAAAGAAGATCGTAAAGATAGTAGAACGAAAATGCAAGCATCACAACAAAGTGAGCTTATAGATCAAAAACAAAACAACAAACCAGCTAAAAACTTTGAGTCATCAGGTAATGATATACTAGGTGGTGATTTCAGTTTGGGGAAGTTTGATCCTAGTTAGAATTATTAATTATTATTATATTATATTATGGAAGAAGAAAATGAAAAAGTAGTCGAAGAGACTACAGTCCCAACCGAACAGGTTGAAGAAACAAAATTTGAATCTGCTGATGACAACGATGTTGCTAAGGTGGATTTAAGCAAACCACCAGAACCAATCCAAGATGAAACTCAAGAAAGTAACACTGACGACAGCGGAGTGGTTGATGGCGTTGAAAATGCCGACACCACACAAGAACAAGAAGAAGTACAACCGGAAGTTCAAGCACAAGAAACTCCAGTATTAGAAGAAATTACTGATGAAGAGGTTGAAGAGGTTGAAGAGCAAGTTGTTGAAGCTATAGCGGAGGCTGAGGCTACCGGGAAACCCTTACCAGAAAATATCCAAAAATTAGTTGACTTTATAGATGAGACTGGTGGAGATATAAGTGATTATGTTAAGCTTAATCAAGATTACAATGAAATGGATAATGATGATCTACTACATGAATTCTATAAGCAAACAAAACCTCATTTAAACAACGAAGAAATTAACTTCCTAATGGAAGATACATTCTCATTCGACGAAGATGTAGACGACGATAGAGATATACGTAGAAAGAAATTAGCGCTTAAAGAGCAAGTTGCCAGCGCTAAAAGCCACCTAGACGGGCAAAAGTCTAAATACTATCAAGACATTAAAGGCGGATCGAAGCTCACAACAGAGCAACAAAATGCAATTAGTTTCTTTGATAGGTACAATAAGGAGTCAGGAGAGACTCAAAAGATAGCAGAGGCACAACAATCTACTTTCTTAAGTAAAACTGAACAAGTTTTTAACGACAAATTCAAAGGTTTTGAATATAACGTCGGTGATAAGAAATACAGGTTTAACGTGAATAACGCTGGAGAGGTTAAAAACAACCAAAGCGACATTAATAATTTTGTCAAGAAGTTCTTGAATAAAGATAATGAAATGTCAGATGCTAAGGGTTACCATAAATCTCTGTACACAGCAATGAATCCCGACGCTGTCGCGAACCACTTTTACGAACAAGGTAAAGCAGATGCTATGAAAAATAGTATCGCTAAATCCAAAAACGTTGACATGAACCCAAGACAAAGTCATGGGGAAATTAAAACGAATGGTACTAAGTTCAAGGTGTTAGGTGATAGTTCTTCTGATTACAAGTTCAAGATTAAAAACAATAAATTTAAAAATTAAAAACAAAAATTATGGCAACAGGAACAATTACTGCTGGTGGAGCGTTAAACTCCGTACCAGCTCCAGGTAAACAAACCGTAGCCTCAGCATACGTTGATTTAAGAAACAGCGGTTGGGCTCAACAATATTTACCTGATTTAATGGAAAAGGAAGCTGAAGTTTTCGGTAACAGAACAATTTCAGGATTCTTAGCACAAGTAGGTGCTGAAGAAGCAATGGCTTCAGACCAAGTGGTTTGGTCAGAACAAGGAAGATTACATATGGTTGCTGATGGTGCTATTGTAGCGGCAACAGGTGTGGTAACAACAACAGATACAACTCATGGGATTAGAGTTGGTGATACTGTGGTTTTAAACAGAACGGGTGTAGGAACTCTTAAGTGTTATGTTACTGCTATAGCATCTAACAACACTACGTATACAGTGAAACCTTACACTCAAGTTGCAGTGAATTCATCTGCATCAGGTAATGTTACGTTTACAGATGGCGCGGTAATAGGATTTGTTTATGGATCTGAGTACAAGAAGGGGCAAACTGGTAGAGCAGAAGCTATTCAGCCAGAAGTTACATCATTTACTAACAAACCAGTTATCTTAAAAGACCTTTACGAAGTATCAGGATCTGATGCATCAGCTATTGGTTGGATTGAGGTTTCGGGTGAAGATGGTCAAAATGGTTACTTATGGTACTTAAAAGCTGCTGGGGATACTGTGTCTAGATTTACTGATTACTGTGAAATGACATGTATTGAAGGTGAATTAGCTACGGCTAGTGCTGGTGTTGCGGCTTCGCTTGGCGCTTTATCTGGTACTGAAGGTTTATTCGCTGCTGTTAAATCTAGAGGTAACTCTATTGACCAACTTAATGCGGATGATAGTGCTGCTGATAACTTAGCATCATTTGATTTAATCTTAGCTGAGTTTGATAAGCAAGGTGCTATTGAAGAGAACATGATGTTCTTAAATAGAGGAACTGCTTTAGCTATTGACGATATGTTAGCTGGGATGAATGCTTACGGATCTGGAGGTACTTCTTACGGAGTATTTGACAATTCTGAAGATATGGCATTAAACTTAGGTTTCTCTGGCTTCAGACGTGGATCTTACGATTTCTACAAATCTGACTGGAAATACTTAAACGATGCTACTACAAGAGGAGCATTCGCTGATATTGATGGTGTTATCGTTCCAGCTGGAGTTTCTTCAGTTTACGATCAAGCTTTAGGTAAAAACCTAAAACGCCCATTCTTACATGTTAGATATAGAGCATCACAAACTGAATCAAGAAAAATGAAGTCTTGGATCACTGGATCTGTTGGAGCTGTTACTTCTGATTTAGACGCGATGGAAGTACATCACTTATCTGAAAGATGTTTAATTACTCAAGGTGCAAATAACTTCATGTTATTAACTGCTTAAGCATTTATATTTAAAACTACCTCCTGAAATATGGGGGTAGTTTTTATTTTTATTAATTATTATTATATTATATTATGGCAAAGAAACAAACAAAGAAAGTTGAGGTAGAACCTCAAATCGAAACAATGGAAGAAGTAGTTACAGAATTTTTTGAAGATACTGTGGATATGACTCCAAAAATGAAAACACCAAAAAAAGATAGCTGGGAGATAAAAGACAGAAGCTATATCTTAAAAGACGGAGCCGCTTTATCACACACTATAAAATCAACTAACATATTTTGGTTTGATGAGAAAATGGGCTATGAAAGAGAGTTGAAATACACTAGCAATCAAAAAACTCCGTTTGTAGATGAGTTTAAAGGCGATGCCAGGTTAGCACACGTGACTTTTAGGGATGGAGTGTTACTCGTTCCTAAAAACAAACAAACTTTACAAAAGTTACTGTCTTTATACCACCCAGGTTTAAATAAAAAATATACAGAATACAAGCCAGTAGCCATAGCTAACGACCAAGTAGAGCTTATAGAGCTAGAGGTTGAAGCTTTAAATGCTGCGATGAACATGGATATAGATATGGCAGAAGCCGTTATGCGTGTTGAGGTGGGGTCTAAGGTGTCAAACATGAGTTCTAAGGAGCTTAAAAGAGATTTACTGTTATATGCTAAGAGGAACCCAGGTTTGTTCTTAGAACTAGTGAATGATGAAAATGTTGTACTTAGAAACTTTGGGATTAAAGCTACTGAAATGGGTATACTAAAGTTAACAGCTGACCAAAGAACTTTTTCATGGGGATCTAACGATAGAAAACTAATGAACGTTCCGTTTGATGAGCATCCTTATTCAGCTTTAGCTGCTTGGTTCAAGACAGATGAAGGAATGGAGATTTACTCCAATATTGAAAAAAGATTAAATTAATCTAACTGTAGATGCGGTCGCTCTACGGGGCGATCGTAAACTACAAAACAAAAAGAAATTATGGCAGTAAGTATAGATACAGTATATCAGAGAGTGTTAGTCTTGGCTAATAAAGAGCAGAGAGGCTATATAACGCCTCAGGAGTTTAACTTACTTGCTAACCAAGCACAAATGGAAATATTTGAACAATATTTTTATGACATAAATCAATTCAACAGAGCAGCGGGAAACGCTCACGAATACTCGGATATGCTATCCGTCTTGAACGAGAAGGTGAGTGAATTTGAAATGGAAAAAGGAAATGGGTGGATGGCTGGTAATATGTTCGCTATAGGTAGTGCGATGATAGTACCTAGGAGCGAGATATACAGGATAGGTACCGTTAGGGTTGGTACCAATCAAGTAGAGATGCTAAACAGTAAGGATTTTGATGCGGCTAGAATTAGTCCACTAACAGCTCCTACTCTAACAAGGCCAATTGGTTACTTAACCGCAACGGGTTTAACAGTTGCTATCAGCCAAAATACATTCGCCACTCCAACAAGTCACAATATGAATATAAGTTATATAGAGAGACCCCCGACAGCTCAATGGGCTTATGTTATTGTAAATGATAAGCCACTGTATAATGGCAATATATCTGTCGACTTTAAACTACATGCTTCGGAGGAAACTGAATTAGTTTACAAAGTCCTAAAGCTTGCTGGTATAAACCTCAAGTCACAAGAAGTAGTGCAAGTGGGAGCAACTCTAGAACAATCCCAAGTACAACAAGAAAAACAATAAAAATAAATGGCGTTATTAAACAGCACTCCCCAGGAATACTATAGTAGTAGTGATCTCGGTAATTATCAATTTGTTTCGTTGAAAGACGTTATAAATCAATTCATGCTAGTGTATGTCGGTGAGGATAAAATTATTCCCAAAGCAAAGAGAGTGGATGTTGCATTCCATGCGCAGAGAGCTTTAGCGGAATTATCCTTTGATACATTAAAATCATGTAAAGCCCAAGAGGTTACGATTCCTTCATCATTACAAATGGCGTTACCGCAAGATTACGTTAACTACACTAAAGTTAGTTGGGTTGATTCTGCTGGTATAAAGCACTTGATACACCCAACATCTAATACGTCTAACCCTGAAAGATTCCAGCAAAATTCAGATGGAGACTACTTGTTTAGTAGCGGGAATTTAATAGAGTCCGGTAACCTAATTAAAAATGGAACTTTTAACGGAATAGGCGATTGGGAGATTAATATAGTGGGTGCTAATGGAGATGTAGCATCAACAAATATTGTCACTAGTCCTACTACTGGCACTCCAATTATTGATATGATAGTACCCGCTAGTAGTGAGGGGTGGTTTTATGGGTATGACAATTATGCAATTGGAGCGTATAACGTGCCCGAGGACTCTGCAATTGTGCAAAGGAACGTGCCTTTAGAAAGCCAAACTACTTATACCGTAACATACACTATAAGCGGTTACACTTCTGGTGGGTTTAGATTTACCGCAGTTGATCAACATGGTGATGCGTTTGTAGGTATAACGAGGACTGCTAATGGCACTTACACTGAAACATTTTTCTTAGGATACTCTGGGGCGGATGGTGGAGGTGGAGAGTGGGGTTATCCTCCATATAGCTTTTGGATCGAAAACACAAGCGGTACGCCAGGGAACTGTATTATAGATGGTGTCTCATTAGTTAAGGTTGGAGACGAAGATGCTAATACCACTTCGACTAACTATTCTTCTTCAACCCCAGCGGAAAACCAAGATGACTATCAAGACGATACTTATTGGCCTACCGAGGGATCTAGATTTGGTTTAGACCCTCAGCACGCTCAAACGAATGGATCATTCTATATAGACTGTACTTCTGGAAAAATACACTTTAGCTCTAATATTAGTGGAAAAACTGTGATCTTAGATTACATAAGCGATAGTCTTGGCACGGATGGGGAAATGCAAGTTCACAAGTTTGCAGAAGAAGCAATGTATAAGTGGATATCACATGCTCTTTTATCTGGTAGAGCTAACGTCCCAGAGTATCAAGTTCTTAGGTTTAAGAAAGAAAGGTTTGCAGCTATTAGAACTGCAAAATTAAGGTTATCAAATTTAAAGTTAGAAGAACTTACTCAAATTTTAAGAGGTAAATCGAAACAAATAAAACACTAGTACATGCCAGAAATTAAGCACCATTTTACAGGCGGGAAGATGAATAAGGATCTCGACGAGAGACTTGTTCCTGACGGAGAGTATAGAGACGCAATGAACATACAAGTGGCAACTTCAGAAGGATCTGATGTTGGGACAGCTCAAAATGTGTTGGGTAACGAGGAAATAGTTTTAGCAAATAACACGGGGATTCCACTTCCAGTTGGGGGTGATGCCATTGTCATAGGGGCGGTTTCAGACGAAAAAGTCGATACTATGTACTACTTAGTGTGGACGCCATCGTCGTGTTTTATATTATCGTACAATGGGGATGAGAGCACGGTTGTGTTTAGGGATGAAGATAACAGTGTTCTGAAATTCGCTTCCGACATGATTATCACTGGTATAAATGTTATTGACGACATGTTGTTTTGGACGGATAATGTCAATGAGCCTAGAAAAATAAATATACAACGTTGTATAGATGGTACTATGGGGAGTAATGCCACTAAACTACTGAACAACTCAACGGGTAGTCTCACTGATATCGAAGAGAAACACATAACCGTTATTAAAAAAGCACCGCAAGTAGCCCCAAGAATGCAACTTAAGACGCATAGAGATCCAGATAAAGTATACACAGCGGTTATGGAGATATCACTCACTGATGACGGTACTAGTTCTTTTACTCACTTCAGTATAACTGGAGCTGGTACTCATAACTTCAATACTTTTTCAACGGTGGCAGGTGAGAATAGGTTTGCTGTCGAAATCAAGTCAGGTATAGACTCAAGTGGGAATGAAATATCATTTCCAACCTCAACCAATACAACTGGTAATAACCTAAATGATTTAACCGGGGTCAACGGTTTTAATGATTTGGTGGGTAAAGCTGTTGTCCTACAGGCATTTGATTTTGATGAAAACACTAGTACGCAGGATCCACCTGGAGTGCCTCTAACCGATTTCGTGATGAAAGGTTACATAGATGATGCTGGTAATGATGTTCTATATATAACGTTAACTTCTATCGATGGCTTTCCTGAAGTAGCTAGTGGAACAGCGAATCTAAAGTACGTCATAGACCTCTACGATCCACAAGATAAACTATTTGAGTTTAAATACCCAAGATTTTCTTATAGGTATAAGTTCGAGGATGGTGAGTACTCTGCATTCGCACCTTTTACCCAAGTCGCATTTTCCCCTGGTGCTTTTGATTATCACCCTAGAAAAGGTTATAACATAGGTATGACGAATAGGTTGTCTGGAGTTGATTTATTCGATATAGTTACTGAGCAGACGCCGGCAGATGTAGTATCTATAGACATACTGTTTAAAGACGACGCCTCACCAAGTGTTTACGTAGTGGATACCATAAAGCCAAATGACTACCATAATAACGGAACCCAGAACAACGTTTGGAATAAAATGCTTACAGCGAGTACTAATCTTAATTTTGATGCGGTTGGTTTTACTATAGAGAGAGAGACTATTAGCAGTATAATACCCTCGAATCAGCTACTGAGACCGTGGGACAATGTTCCTAAGAAAGCCCTTGCTCAAGATATAACTGGGAATAGAATTGTGTATGCTAATTACTTTCAAAACTACGACTTAGAGACTAGAGCTGGAGATAAATTTGTTCCTGAGTTCTTAGTCGATGCGTTTGACGATACATTCGATGACACAAACATGAGCTTCTTTGCTCAAAATAACAGTCAAGCTACCAAAGCCTTTAAATCCATTAAATCACTAAGGGAGTACCAGTTGGGTGTGGTGTTTCTAGACGAGCACGGAAGAGAGACACCTGTTCTGTCTAACGCGACAGCCATAGTAAAATATAGTAAAAAGCATGGTGACAAGGCAAATAGACTTGGTGTGAAGTTTTCTTCTGACGATTACCCACAATCACTATCTCACTTTAAATTCTTCATTAAAGAAACGAGCACAGAATATTACAACATGGCTATGGATCGTTGGTATAGCGCTGGGGACGGAAACATTTGGCTTGCATTCCCGTCTAGTGATAGAAACAAGTTAGATATCGATACGTTTTTAATTCTTAAAAAAGGATCTGATTCTGATGATCTAGTGAAGGAGGAGGCTAGGTATAAAGTGTTGGCTATTGAAAATGAAGCGCCCGATTTTATTAAAACAACCAAGAGAAAAGCCGCCACTGTAAAACATTCTGTATCGGGTGACAATCTCTTCTCAGCAATTGATGATAACGCTCCAATGGAGGGTAGGGATGAGTTTGATATGAGGTACGGACCTTTTATAAGTTCATCGGGAAGTGACCTAGCTGGCGCGACAGAGGAACTGTGGGTTGAATTTGGCCATACCAGTACTGATGTTATCTCCGAGAGGTATAAGATAGTATCTATCACTAATAACTACGACAGTACCGTTAATACTAGTGCCGCGTCAAGTAAGTACAAGGTAAAGCTAGCCAAAAACCTAGGTGATGACGTCAATTTTATAACAGACGATCCACTTGGGGTTAGTCAAACTAAAATAGAGGATGGAGCCATTGTCAATATATACAAGTATAAAGTAGAGAATTCAGCTAAGTTTGATGGAAAGTTTTTTGTAAAAATATACTTTGATGAGGTTTTTAGGAAGAATATAGAGACATCTACGACTGGAGGAGGACAAAGAATTATATCAAAAAAGAAAGTGTACTCTATGGAACCCGATCTTGTTGAAACACATACTCATGGGGTTGGTAACTTCTTGCTAGGCAATACTGACGCAGCACGTTTAAAAGCGAACTACCAACACCCCATCACCGGCCTCACGTGGAATGCGGGTGCTAATGGGATTGGAAACACCAAAAACATAAATATATATGGGTATTACAATATCCATGAGTTCACTGCTAACGCTATATACTTTAGGAAATATAGAACGATACCTTATGATGACGAAGATAAAATTGGTAAAGAGCCTCAAAATGGGTTTATTGGATTGGGAGGATTGCTTAATATTACAGATGCTAAAAAATTTCTAAACGATAATAATTTTGAAGCACTAGTACATTTGAAGAGTTCCCCTACAGCTGGTAGTGTGGAATACCAAGGGGATCACTTTAAGGATGCTGATGAATGGTGGAAGGAGTTTGGTTATAAAACACACAATCAAAGCATGGTGAATAAGTTCAGCTATGACCGCGATTGGGCTGAAAGGGGGAGGAGTGTAACTGCTTCGTGGAAACATAAGCACAAGAATCATGGGCTTGGATTTGATTGGGAGTGGTATGAAGAAGGTTATACTGATAGTGATTACAAATCGGATAGAGATTCCGCTAGAGACAATGAAGTGTGGTTTGTAGACAAGGGCCCAATAGAGGGTTACTCAATTAATACCAATGACGATCTAGAGTCTTTTCCTTGGTCCAAACACCCTACACCGGTAACCGGTAAAGGTATAACTACCTGGGGAAGTCAATGGAGAGTATACTTAGGCTTCGGGGGTTTAATCGGTCATAAACCTGGTTTCGACAATGCCAATAACACTGGTAAGGGGTTTTGGCGAGTTGGGAATTGGAGCAACTTGACAAATTTACCTGCTAACCCAGACTACCTAGATGCGAGTACAGTTGCTTTTGCCGGGTCATTAGAAACTGGTAGCACTTTTAGGTGGAAGGAAGATCCAGCTGAACAAGAATACGTGATCAACGGAGGCGTAGTTGGGCATAATGAAAGAAGGCATAGCCATGGTAAGCATGATCTCAATGTCTTGGGTAATCCCCAGGTTTATAACGCGCAATCAAGTTACCACCTCTCACCAACATCCTCAACTTTTTCACAAGGGGTTAATTTTCCACTTAAAACTAGCATGGGTTCCAACCTAGATAGTATGGCTGAAAACTTGAGTTTCAATAACACCAAAACATTTCGCATAAACGATATAACCCCAGCGTTGGGCTGGGATCCAGTCGCACCTGGGGTTATCCCAAACGGGCTTAAAGTTGAGTTGAAAGCAGTAAATGTAGCTAGTAATCTAGTTGTAACCGGTAGCACTTCTGTTTGGGTGGACCTCGTCATAGCCGTTGACACACTGACGGATGGAACTAAGAAGCTCGCGAAAGGAATGGCTCTAACGCGCTATGAGTCCAGTGGTAGTGCAATCAACCCGTCAAACCTCGCTGTTAGAGATATTGTACCAATCGGTAGTAAGTTCCTTTTATATCTTGGTGGATGGGAAAGACCACTAACCACGGCTCATCACACAGAGTTGTTTATAACGAGCAAACCCGACCTCAATGAGGATTATACTTTCGAACAGGTGGGTATGAATGGTTATAGCCCTAACTCTGAGTTTAACATGAACACAGTAGGTAGGAAACGTGGTTTAGGTGCTATTTGTGCAGTTGGTTATACTATGGAATTCATCGAAGAAATCCAACCTATAGAAATTTTATCTGACAACCCAGCGATATGGGAGACAGAACCTAAGGAATCCACAGAATTAGACATATACTACGAGGCATCAGGAGCTATACCAGCATTGGTTAATGATAAAACAGTGGGAGGAGCCTTTCCAGTAGGGACTAAGCTGGTAAATCTATCAAACAATTTTGTTGTTGTTGGACATGAGGGTGAGAATGTAATCGTAATGAATCCAGATAGCCCAACAACCTCCCCCGCTCAAGGAGTTAGTCTATTCAATAGGCCAGATGACTTGATAATAGAAGCGGATGTCACTTTTGTGGATAATGGTCCTGGAACAAATCAATGGAAAATAAGTATTGAAGAGAACTTGGTTGGAAACAAATTCGTCTTGCCATGGCACAACTGTTATTCTTTTGGTAATGGAGTTGAATCTAATAGAATTAGAGACAACTTTAACTTACCGTACATATCTAATGGGGTAAAAGCGTCAACAACACTAGAGCAAGAGTATGAAGAAGAACATCGGAAGTATGGATTGATATACTCAGGTATATACAATTCAACTTCTGGTATAAATAATTTAAACCAGTTTATTGCTGGAGAGAAGATCACTAAGGACGTTAACCCAGTATATGGTAGTATTCAAAAGCTATACTCCAGAGACTCCGACCTAGTGGCTCTATGTGAAGATAAGATATTAAGGATATCGGCAAATAAAGATGCTTTATACAATGCTGATGGTAATCCACAATTAATAGCTACAGATAGAGTTTTAGGGCAAACAATACCCTTTGCCGGTGAGTATGGTATATCGACTAACCCAGAGTCGTTTGCGGAGGAATCCTACAGAGCTTACTTCACAGATAGAGTTAGAGGAGCTGTAATGAGATTATCTAAGGATGGTTTAACACCTATATCTGATGCTGGAATGAAAGATTGGTTTAGAGACAATTTGAAAGAGAACAAGAAGTTAATTGGGAGCTATGACGATAGGAATAACGAGTATAACATCCTATTGACGAATAGTACTTTCTTTAGTGCTAAAACATTTATCACTGGTGCCACTCAAAAACACGTACCCGGTAGCGGATTACCACCAACAACTCCATCCCAAGCAAGTATATGGTTCTCTGAACCTGATTGGTTTAAATATTCATTTAGCAATAGTGTTGCTATCGGTGATGGGGTGACACTTAACGACCCATCTTCAAATGCGCCTCTGCTTCCAATAGGAACAATTATTACCAGTATTGACACGGGTATTCCACTTACTTTTGGAACACAAAGTGTAACACAGTTCTGGGTGCGTATTGGGATTTCTGATGAAATCGTTAACCAAACAACGGGACTCGAACCACTAAAAGACATATGGGGTGCTTATCCAGAACAAGGACCTATTGACGGAGGTTTTATGAAGTTTCCAACACCACTAAAGGCTGGTTTCAAACTACAAAGTAGTGTTGAGCCTAGCCTATTATCATTCAGCGAGAAAGTTGGTGGTTGGGTCAGTTTTAAATCCTACACAAACATGCAGCATGGTATTAGCCTAGCGAACAACTACTACACTTTTGATGAGGGGAGATTATATCTACATTACAGCGAGTCGGAAGATAGAAACACTTTTTACGGCGTGTTCAAACCATCGTCCCTCGATGTGATTTTGAATAATGACCCTAGCATGGTCAAAGTGTTTAACACTCTGAACTACGAGGGTAGTCAATCCAAAGTCGAAAGATTCACTACTGAATTACAAAAACAGATACCTCTACAGCCAAACACTGATTATAGTGACCAACAACCCCACAATCTATCTAGCAAACCAGGGTGGAGCGTGGAGTCTATTATAACTAATAAGGAAGAAGGTTGTGTCAAGGAGTTTTTAGAAAAAGATGGTAAATGGTACAATAGCATAAACAGAAACATAGACCTTAGCGTAAGTGCTGATAGTGGTGATTTCACATTCCAAGGTGTAGGTGTTGTTGGAGGTGTTGTTAACAGTGGCGGTGGATGCATGGATAGAGACGCGAGTAATTTCGACCCATTAGCAACCTATGATGATGGTTCTTGTATATCCCCTGTTCAAACCAGTTGTGACGGCACGGCTATTTTCTACACCAACAGTACAGGTGGAGTTGTGTTTGGAGCAACTTTAGGTTCGTATGGCCTTTGGAGAATGGATATAGAGCTTCCTAATGGAAATACAGCTCTATCAAGAGGGGCGGGAGCAATTGGAATGACACCAGGCTATGATGATGGCACCGTGGACCACAGTAGTTTATACCCTCAGGCCGGACCTAATGGATTTATAGAAGCGATGGTTGTATCTAATGGAGCAACCCTACCTTATACTCTCGTGGCGGTATTCTCCTGGTGGAATGCTAAAACTAAAGCTTGGGAATGTACGGAAGAGAAGCAAGCGGTGGTTGGTGGGACATCAAACCCAGCTATAAAGGGATGTACACATCCTGCCGCGATTAATTACAACCCAGCAGCAACGGTGGACGATGGTAGTTGCGTCTGGAGGCCAATACGTTTAATACAAGATAAATAATGAAAACATTCGAATTAACACTCCCGCACTTAAACGTCTCGCTTCAAGTTGGTGATTTGATCTTAGCTAGGCCAACCGTAACGCAAGTTGGATCAATTGACTCACAGGTCGGCGGAACCTCAACCTCGAGCTCGGTTGATACTAATGTCCAACACGTAGTAGGTGTTTTAAGGCGGATAACTGATTTAGGGAATGGGGATTGGTCTTTAGAAGTCGATGACACTGTTGGTAAATTTCAGTATACACCAGCGGAAGGCGACTTTATTATGTTCTCTAAATATGACCAAACAGTAGGGGAGGTGATAGGTTACTATGCTGAAGCAAAGTTCGTCAACAATTCTAGAGAGAAAGCAGAGATCTTTAGCGTCGGAAGTGAGATAACAATAAATAGCAAATAATATGGCATACGGAGAAGAAGCATTTATAAAGTCAATTGATAATGTAAAGGCACCTAAGGGCTTTCACTATAAACCAGACGGTGGTATAGCTAAAGACGCTGACTACTTAGCACTATATGGTTACATTGAAAAGGAGATTAAAGATGTTATTATTGACTACAGTGACATATCTCCTGATGGAGGACTGAAAGCTATCACTATCATTGCTGACGAGGGAGCTGTGTTCAGTATTGAAACGTACGAGGGCGATAGAGTTAACTACTATAACTTCAAAACCAAAACGTGGAGTGCAATTCCTTACAAGCGTATATACGCACAGGTTGGTGCCGGAGGTTCTTATGCTACTAGTGTTATCTTACCACAGCAAACCTCTCTAAAAACAATTACAATTAACATTATCGCAGAGACGGTGGAGAATATAAGAACAAGGCACGTTGCACTCTCTGAGGCTAGATACTTGGATGGTAGCCCAAATGTAAATGGTTCAACGGGTTCAAACTCTAATATCATAACAAAAATTTTGTACCAAGACGTTATTAAAAACCTATACATATCAACAGCATCACCGTCTAAAACTAGTCAATCAACAGCCACAACTAATGGAGCAGTTAGTAGCAATAGAATGATACTAGACGAGGATGCAACTGACCCAAACGTTGTTGAGATTGGTGATTTGATAGAGTGCACTGGTATTTCTGGTGGATTAGGAACTTTGGTTACCAAGATCAACCCTGATGGAGATAATATACACGAGATCGAAATGAGTGAGGAGGACGTAGTGGGTGACGGTGTTGCTGTTACTTTTTACCCAGCATTTAGAGGGATGATACCGAACAACATATCATCGACTACGGGTAGAGCGGCGATCGAAGTAGTATCTGGATCCTCAGGCAAACACGAATTTTCAATCACCCTGGCAGCGGTAGATAGCCGTGGGTTTAGCTCGATTAGAACACCAGTAACAGATGATTTATGTTTCATAAATTCAGTTACATTTGGAGCGGAGGCATCACCTATTGCGGGGGAAGATATTAGTGGTTCCACTTATTATAGATGGCCTATCACAAACATAGCTAACTTAACTAATGGAATGGAGTTAGATCCGTCAAGGTCCGGTTCTGGTGGCAATACTACCACTCCCACTACCATAAGTAACTACGTGGTAAATAAAACGATTCAGGAGTTGGATGAGTCAAATAGGTATTATACAGACGTTGAGAGCAGTGAGGAAGAAGATGTGTTCGTACGAGGGATTGTTAGTACTGGTTTTATTAGTAGTATAGATCGTAATGGAAGAGTGCAAGCGCAAGCAGGGGATGTAGTATTTGACGTGCAGCAGCTTGATGCACTTAAGGCTGACGCGGATGTACTTGTGATAGCCCAAGGCGCGGGGTTAATAAGTAAGGCAACTGGTATGAGTGTAGCTATAAGTGATACCGTAGTAACACCAACCCAAGTGTCGACAACCACGACAGCTGCTAGTAGTGCTAGTGCAACTATAGCTATGACGGAAGTTGGGAATATCTTAGTAGGCCAAACGGTTAGGGGTGTTGGGATTGGATCCACAACGGCGAATCCAACGGTGGTTAGTAAGTCGGCACCTACTGGAGCAGCTAACATTGTAGTTAGTAGCGCGCAGACGCTAGAAGATGGTATCACACTATACTTCGATGGACCTAGTAACGAGCTTTTGATAACAGGAACTATTGATGTTAGGAACATGCCGATTACTGATACAACCTTGTATCTCAACGTTGAAGGCTTTTTAGTAGCTGGGTAGTAAAAAAATAGCATAAACTGTGACTATAAATAACAAATAAACAAAAATATGGCAATAGGTAAAAAAGTAAGTCCTGCAAGGTTCCTCGGAGCAGCTCTTGGAGTTGTTGGGGGAGTCATGAATATGATTGGAGGGAATAAAGCCGCTAAAGCAGCCGCTAGAGCCCAAGAGAAAGCTAGGATAGAAATGAACAAGCAAAAGAAAGCTTATGGTAAACTAGACACTAGTAATCTAAACGCTAACGTTACTAATGCGTATTCTGGCATACAAACTAGCTATGAGAATACGATGGAGGACTTAACCGTTAACCAACAACAAGCTCAGTTTGAAGCAGAGCAAGGGAATCAAAATAGAGCTAACATAATGCAGAGCATGCAAGGCGCCGCTGGTGGGTCTGGTATCGCTAGTTTAGCGCAAGCAATGGCTAATCAAGGTCAAAACGCGGCGAGACAAGCATCCGCATCTATTGGGCAACAGGAATCACGAAACCAAGTGATGGCAGCTCAGGGAGCCGGTCAAAAACAAACAGCTGAAGCACAAGCTGAAATGCAAATCGCAACAGGAGCACAACAAGCACAAGCATCTAGACTGAGTGGTGCGGCTGCAGCTCGAGGGTTGAAATATCAAAAGCAAGAGGGTTTAATGGGATTAGCGTCTGGACAATTATCAGCGAGTAATGCTGCTGCCGCAGCTGCTAAGGCTCAGAGTGCAGGTGGGATGAGTCAAATACTTGGTGGAGTTACCTCTGGACTGGCGAGTGCTGGTGCGGGTGGGCTTCTCGGTAAGGGAGTGGAAGGTTTTATGGGGAAATATGCTTAAAAAATAATAAAATATGTCAAACAAACAAATAGGTGGATATGGTTTTGGTGTTTCTAATATAGCGGGTGAGGAGGTAAAGAACTCACCAATACAAGATGCTACTCAAAAGACCCAAGATTTAATAAGCGCAAATCCTAACGGAACCACGATAACTAAGTTTTCAGAGTCGATTAATAATCAACTCACACAGTACTTGCCTTTGAAGAAATTGGAACTAGCTGAGTTTGAAAAAATTAAAGCGTTAGGCTCTAATGCTGAGGGTTACAACGAAGCTATTGATGGGATTAATAACATCGAAAAAGGATTAAAAAAACTAAACGAAGACCTTGAGGGAGCGGCTACCAAAAGAAAACAACTATTAGACACTGAAGTAAATGAGACATACGCTAACTCAAACACAAGCGAACAAGCTACAAACTTCCACAACTTCGCTAACGGGACATTTGGTGAAGAAGGCTTGATAGTGGAAGATGAAAGTGGCGTGCCGAGACTCATGTATGGAGGAAACGCTTGGGATGCTATAGATACTGGCGGTGAATATAACCCCGAGTTAGAGGACGTGGTAGATGCTGCTTTAGTTGACACTAGAGAGCTTGCACACGGAGATGGAGCTATTAGTATTGAAGAATATAATAATGTCACTAGACCCACTCTAGAGAAAGATCTGAATAAGCTAGTTAGAGGTAAAGATGGTAAAACAGCTGTTAAGGATTACATGTATCAGAATCCAGAATTAATCGACATGTTTATTTCAAATCAAACTGGTATAGAAATCACTCCTGAGTTTAAGGAATCTAAAGAGTACGCGGAGCTTTATAGCCTAAATAAAACAGATGTTGACTTCAATGATGGGTTTGTCGACACGGTGTTAGGAATGCACGATGCAGAATTTGAGAAAAGAGAAGCAGCCACAAAAGAAACAAAATCAACGTTAGCACAGGATTTAATTGCAAAATATAGTAAATAAAATTATATGACGAAATCAGAGGTAATATTAGCTGCAGTAGAAAACGGAGCTACAGACGAAGAATTAGCCGTGTTAGATGCTACTCCAGAAAGTGAATTTAACATTGAGGTAGAGGAGACTGAGGAAGTAAAGGAAGCACCAGCACAGGCGGATGTCGCTGTGAAGGTAGAAGATACGGCATCCAATGGGGAGGGAGATTCTACGGGTATACAAGAAGAAGTTGTGGTTGTGGATCCCGAGGCTAAGAAGATTAGGGATTATATGTCTGGGCCAGACTGGTTTGCGTCAAAGAAATCAAAGTTAGAGCAAGCTTTAGAAAATACCGAGATTGAAGTACCACTAACAAAACAAGACATCGCTAGTGTGACTACTGATTTGGAGTTAGCGAGTTCGCCTAAAATAGTGGAGTTAGAAGCTATGTTAGCGGAAGCTCCCTCTATGTCTCAAGAAGCGGCTGATATATTAAAGGAAATAGAAAGTATTAAAAGCGCAACCACCGAGTCTAAGGTTAATCCAAGAAATAAGTCGTACCAAAATAACATTAATATTGTTACTCAACACGAGGATAAGGTTGCAGAGATAACTAATAGAGTTGTAGACAATGGCGGGGACGAAAATGAGATTAAAAAACAAGTTGATTTTTACGAAAAGAATAATCCTGAGCAAACAAGGATTAATACTGCTAATTACGAGGTAGAAACCGTTAACAAGGCTTTAGATAACATATCTACAGCTAACGTTAGTGACACTTACTCGAGCTATAGTGATACGGAGGAAGAATCTACCGAGCTAAACAACTTGGTTGAACAGCAGATAATAGAAGACCTTTCTATCAAAGACATGGGTAGAGCAGCTGAGAACAACTATACTCTTAGTGAGAAGGAAGATATAATAAGAAACGCTAAGCACGAAGTGATAGGAGTTGAGTACGAAAAAGCTAACGACGTTTATAACAGCGCTGTGGTTTTGGACTTTGTTAAAAAGAGAGATGATTTAGATGCTAGGATTAAAGCTGCGAACAAGTACGATGACGAGGGATTGCTACTGCCATTCGAGACCGAAGGAGAAGCTAACGAATATAATGACTTAGTTAACCAATACAATGCTTTAGACGGTGAGAGAGAGAAAGTAAATGATTTAGTTTTGTCAGCAAAAAGTAGGTTAGAGACGACATTTACCGAGTTAGGTTTTAATGCTGTAGATGGAACTATTAGCAATAACTTCGAGATGACCGACGACTACAAGGGCTGGAGAGATAAATATGTTAAGGAAAGAGGTTTTTGGGGCGGAACTTACGATGGCGTAGCAACCTTTGTTCAAGGGGGTGTTAACATAGCTTCTGATGCTACAATAGGGACTAGTGTTTGGCTGGCTGGTTTAATGGACGAGACTGTGAACGAGGAGAGTCGCTACTATGATGGGCATGATGCTGTTTCAGACTCGTACAAGAATTACGCGAATTTCAATTGGGCTGGAACGTCTGATTATGGTGCCGATATATTAGACAAGGATGGTAACTACACTATAAACGCTAGATCTACCACTAAAACAATAGCAAACATGCTACCCTTCACTGTGGGTGTGATTTTGTCGGCTAGAAAAGGAAACTTAAAACCAGTTAAAAGCCTGTGGAACACTGTGGGTCCAAGATTCCTAACATCACCCAAGGGTAGATCCACTATCAGAATGGTTGACGCTTCTTATAGAATGACTGTTAATGATAATTTTCACGAGGGAAAAGACTTGGGACTCGACGATGGCCAGTCATATGCTTATAGCAGTATGAAATCGTTTGGAACTGGCTTGTCTCAAATGATAATGCCTGATGCGAACTTCCTAGGTTCAACTGCTGGTAAAACGATACTAAAAGGTTTTGTGAGTAACCTAAGGAATTCCGCTACTAAAAAAGCTATTGGTAGCGCAACGAAGCAATTCGTCATCAACATGGGGAAGGAACTTGGTGAGGAGGAATTAGAACTAGCTTTTGGAGATATTGCTAAGTACTCAGTTGGACTACAGCATTCCCCTGATATTTTAGACTTAAGAACTCAAAAAGAAACGATAGCAGCAACTCTAATGCTGTCTGGGAGTTTAGGGAGCATAGGTACTGTAAATGATATTAAAAACGCTAAGAAACAAGTATACCAACAATATAAAGATAGAGGTCAAGACATTATAGATGTCTTAGATGACAACCTAAAGGTTGCTAACGCAAAGTTTGAGAATGCTAGAACTCAAAAATCTAAAGATAACCATCAAGCAACCATTAATCAAATTAATGATGCGAAAAATTACGGACAAAGTATAATTAACGCTGTTAATTCCGCTCCGGAAAATGTTTCTGATTCTCAAGTAGATTTACTAATACAAAAACAAGGGTTAGTAAAGCAAAAGCAGGGTAAAGATAAAGCTATCTCTGTCGGTATAGATAATCAAATAAAAGAGATTGACGAGAAGATATCAAACTCAGTTATCAAGCAAGCTGAGAAAGCTAAGATAAAAAAGATAGAAACTACTATAAAAGGAGCTATAGAAAAAGGTGACTTAAAGGGTGAGGTCACTGAAATGTCTACTAAAGAAATTGCTGATATTGAAGAAGAGGGATTTGATTCAAAAACTGCTTCTAATGAATATGGTTTTATAGCTCAAAAGTCTGACGGAAGTTTTAATATTATCCTGAACAAAGATAAGAAATTGGTTGCTACCGAGGCACACGAGTTTGCTCATGCAGTTTTATTTAAGACTATTGGAAACGATAAAGATGTACAAAACAACTTGGGAGATGCGTTGATAGATCACGTTGCTAATATAGAGGGTGATAAGAGCAGGCTGGGCAAAAGATTAGC
>Ga0308012_10000357_pt1 | contig 28804 bp, 23 predicted proteins | sample Neamet179_FD_203133 | JGI IMG/M metagenome (GOLD analysis project Ga0308012, IMG submission 203133) | Marine microbial communities from water near the shore, Antarctic Ocean - #179 | ecosystem: Environmental > Aquatic > Marine > Unclassified | place: Southern Ocean | collected 2014-07-25 | reverse complement strand
AATTGGTTAAATCAATATTTACCAGACACTTACGAAAAAGAATTCGAGCGTTATGGTAACAGAACAATCTCTTCATTCCTACGTATGGTAGGTGCTGAGATGCCTACTAACTCTGACCTTATCAAATGGGCTGAGCAAGGTAGATTACATACTAAATACACTCAAGTAGGTTGTGCAGTATCAGCTGCAGCTAACCAAGTTATATTTCAAGTAAATGATGTGTTAGACCCAGCGGCTTCTCAACAAGTTATTCGTGTTGGTCAGACATTAGTTATTGTAAAAAATGACGGATCTGGATCTAACAAAGCAGTTGTAAGCGCTGTTGACAATGCTGCTGGTGCACGAGGTCGATTTACAGCTGACTTCTATGAAGCTGCTGGATTTACTGGAGGAACATTAGTAACAAATGCTGATGTTACTGTATTTATTTACGGATCAGAATTTAGAAAAGGAACAGCAGGAATGCAAGGTTCTCTTGAATCAAATGATTTCATATTTGACAACAAGCCTATTATTATCAAAGATACTTACAATGTTTCTGGATCTGATATGGCTCAAATTGGATGGATTGAAATTACAACTGAAGACGGCGGAACTGGATACCTGTGGTATCTAAAATCAGAGCATGAAACAAGACTACGTTTTGATGATTTCTTAGAAACAGCAATGATTGAAGCTGTACCTGCAGAACAAGGTTCAGGAGCAGATACCATCTTAGGTGGAACAAATGCTGGAGCTGGAGAAACAGGAGCTGGATCAGATGGTATTTTTTACAGTGTACAACAAAGAGGTAATATCTGGGACGGTGGAAACCCAACAGTATTAGCTGACTTTGACAATGTAATTAGTCGTCTAGACAAGCAAGGAGCAATTGAAGAAAACGTATTATTCGTTGACAGACAATTTGCTTTTGATATCGATGATATGTTAGCTGCACAAAACTCTTACGGAGCAGGTGGTACTTCATATGGTCTTTTTGACAATGACGAAGAGATGGCGTTAAACTTAGGTTTCTCAGGATTCCGTAGAGGTTATGACTTCTATAAGACTGACTGGAAATACTTAAATGACCCAACTATGAGAGGTGGGCTTCCAACAGGAGCAGGATCAGGACGTGTAAACGGACTACTTGTCCCCGCTGGATCAACTAGTGTTTATGACCAAGTACTTGGTAAAAACGCTAAGAGACCTTTCTTACATGTTAGATATAGAGCTTCTGAAACAGAAGACAGACGTTACAAGACTTGGATTACTGGTTCAGCTGGTGGTGCAATGACAAGTGATGTTGATAACATGCAAGTAAACTTCTTGTCAGAAAGAGCTGTTTGTACTTTAGGTGCTAACAACTTCTTTATCTTCCAAGAGTAATACACTACTTTAAGGGGGCGTAAAAACCCCCTTTTTTTTATATAAAATTTAAATCTAATCAAATGAAAACTACTAGTAAATACGTAGATAAAATCTACAAACTCACGCGCGACACTGCGCCATTATCCTTAATCCTAGCATCAAGACATACCCAACGATTTCCTCTTTTGTGGTTTGATGAAGAGACAGGAACAAACAAAGCTTTACGATATGCAAGAAATCAGAACTCTCCCTTTCAGGAGGAGCAAGATAATAATGCAATATTAGAGCCTATAGTATTTGAAAACGGCTTTTTAACTGTGCGTAAAGAAAATCAAGTATTACAAAAATTTTTATCGTATCACCCAGGTAACGGAAGGGTATATGTTGAAGTTGATAAGGCAAAAGATGCAGCACAAATTGTTCAAGAGCTTAACGATGAGGTTGATGCTTTAATCGAAGCACGTCAACTATCGGTAGACGAAGTAGAAAATGTAGGTAGAGTATTGTTTCAGAATGATATTACTACTATATCAACAGCAGAACTGCGTAGAGATATATTAGTGTTTGCAAAAAACCAACCTAAAGATTTTTTATTATTATTAAAAGACCCAGCGTTAAAATTAAACGCATCTATTCAATTATTTTTGGATAAAGGAATAATACAATATAGAAATCAAAATAAAGAAGTGTTTTATAACACACCTTCAAATAAAAAGAAAATGCTAAACATACCTTATGGTGAAGATGCTATTTACATAATAGCCTCTTATTTTCAAACGGATGATGGCATAGATGCTCTAAAGCATTTATCAGGTTTGGCAAAGAACATGTAGAGACAAAGCCAGTGAGAAATCGCTGGTTTTTTTATTGTATCTTTAACTTTTATTAACTCATAAATTATTATTATTATGAATAAATACCTAAGTGTACCGGTTACAAATGAAGGAAGCCAATTGGTTCCTGTAACAAATGTAAAGTTAATTGAGGTTGGAAACGCGGCAGGTCCGGGTGCTAACCCAACAACAACGACAACTATTTTTTATGGTTCTTCAAAGACTATAGAATTTACGCATGCTGCAGTGCCAGCAAACTCAACTATATTTAGAAACTTTTTGCAGTCAGAAATGACAACTGCTCTTAGTACTTCATGGACAAATGTGAGTATGGATATTGAACCTGCATTTGCAGTATCTAATATAGACATAGCGTAACATTATTATTAACTCATAAATTATTATTATTATGGAAAAATTTTTAAGCATTCCGGTGTTAGACGCTGGAGGAACATTAAATCAGGATCAATTGGTATCTAGTTCAAATATTGTAACTATTGGTCAAACAACAACTACGGCTGTTGCAATAACTTACTTAGATGGTAAGATAGTAACTCTTACATGGCCAACTGCGTATGCATCGCCTATTTTAGAGGTATCAGTTCAAAATGCAGTAACCAGTGCATTGGAATCAGGATGGACATCCGTGACTTCGGATTATCTTCCAAAAGGAGCAACAGTTGCTCAAAAAACTGGAATAGTGTCTAACCCCTTGAGTACAATAGTATACTCTTAAAATGATGTCAACAATGGAAAAATTTATAAACTTTAAACAACTTAATGTTGTTAAAACAGGAACGTCAACTGCTAATGGAGCAGCAGGATTGACATTAACAGATTCTAGTGGAACTTTTACCCAAAGTGTTTTACCTAATGCAATTGTATGGGATAGAGCAACAAATGCTGGTACTGGAGGAGAAATGTATACAGTTGTTTCAGTTGATTCTGACACACAGTTAACCTTACTAGCTATAGGAGCCACGGCTAGTAGAGGGGGCGGAGTTCCAGATGCAACGGCATACTTTATTTATATGCCTGAAAATACAGTTAAACAAAGCGGAACTGCAGATGGTACGGGCACATATCAGCTAATTGACTCAACAGTCAATTTCGTTACGGCTGGTGTTAAAGTAGGCGATTCAGCTTATGATATAACAGGCGGGTCAACCGCATTGGTTACTAAGGTAACGGGGACTACTTTAACTGTAGACGCTGATATTTTTGTCGGAGGTGATGTATACATGGTTTACAGAAAGGTATCTGACAATCATGACAAAATGATGAGATCAGCAGATTTAGGATTTATTGAAAATACATCTACAAATAATCTGAATTCAGAGCTTAAAATAACTTACGGCGATAAGTCTGCAACACAGATGTTATTGACCTATGCATTTACAGCTGCAACCGGAAGTAATGAGGACATGAGAAATGGTGTACAAAATGCAGTAGTTGCATCTTTGCAGACCGCGTGGTCTAATGTATCTTTTAATTTCCCAGGGGTTTTAAATAAAGAAGTAACAGCTGGAAACGATAACAATGGCGTACTAGCGGGACAGAACTTTTTTATCTTAAGATTTCAAAAAGTGTAATAAATAATTGTTATTAATCCAATAATTCAAAGAGGGGTCAACAAAAATTGACCTCTTTTTTTTTTGCTTATCTTTGTGTAAAAGAATAACAATGATAAATTCTGTACGTAATACAGTTTTAGCGATTATTAACAAGAATAATTACGGGTATTTATCTCCCAATGATTTTAACTTGTTTGCTAAACAAGCCCAATTAGATTTATTTGACGAGTATTTTTTTCAATACAATCAACAGATTAATGAAGAAAATGCTAGACTATCTGGCACAGGATATGCAGATTTAAAAAAAGGATACGAAGAAGTAATTGATTATTTTTCAGTTACACAAGATTTAACTCAAAGTGCGGCAAACAGTTATTTTTTGCCATCAGCAGCAACAACAGGTTCTGATTATTATCTTATCAATGAGATAAGATGTTCTAGTCTAACGGTGTTTAAAGGTATTGCGGAACCAGTGTCTAATAGTAAAATAACACTATTAAACAATTCGATGCTTACTGCTCCTTCAGTGATTTATCCGGCTTATACTCAAGAAGCAGAAAAGGTTACTATTTACCCTGTTTCTTTTAATGGAGCAACTGATATTAAGTGTCAGTATATAAGATACCCTAAAGATCCTAATTGGACATTTACTACAATTTCTAATGGTGACCCAATTTTTAATCAAAGCCAAGCAGATTATCAGGACTTTGAATTACCTCTAGACGATGGAAATGACTTAGTGTCAAAAATTTTACAGTACGCAGGTATTCAGATAAGAGAAGGCGATGTGTTTAAATTTGGACAGGTAGAAGAGCAGATGCAAAATAAAGAACAATAATTATGGCATACATAGACCAAAAAAAGTATTACACTAACGATGCGGCGAATCCAACAGATTTAAATTGGGGTTCGTATCAGTACGTTAGCTTAACAGATATAGTCAATAATTTTTTGTTAATGTATGATGGAAATCATTCGTTGGTAAATAATGAAGAAAGGTATAAGGTTTTGTTTCATGCTAAGCGGGGAATACAAGAGTTAAACTACGATGCATTTAAAGAGATAAAATCACTACAGCTGACGGTGTATTCAGATTTAAGATTTGTGTTGCCTTCTGATTATGTTAATTGGGTTAGAATATCTTTATTTAAAAATAATACTATTCGACCTTTACTTGAAAACATACAGGTTCAATCAGCTTTGTCATACGTGCAAACGGCGACTGCTTCATTCACTTATGATGGTGCAGACAATGTAAACACACAGCCCTCAACGCTAGACACATCTAGACAGGATGGTTCTTTAAATAGTATTTACTTAAATCAAGCAAACTTAGATCAAGATAACAATCCACCTTTTAACGAAGATTATTACGACACGTTCATAGGAGCTCGCTACGGGCTTAATACTGAGACTGCTAACATGAACCCAACTTTTACTATAGACAAGAAGGCAGGGGTCATTAATTTTGACTCTACCATGGCTAATGAGCAGTGTGTATTAGAGTATATTTCTGATGGCATGGAAGGTGGTGACAATTCACTTATAACTCTAAACAAACTATTTGAAGATTATATTTACGCATATATTAAATATGCAGTATTAAACAGTAAGTTTGGCGTGCAGGAGTATATTATTAACAGAGCACGAAAAGACAAAACCGCCTTATTGCGAAACGCAAAAATAAGATTAAGCAATATTCATCCAGGACGATTATTGATGAACATGAGAGGTGAAAATAAGTGGATAAAATAACATGGCTAGAACGCAAAGAAATTTTGTTAAAGGGCGTATGAATAAAAGCCTTGATGAAAGGCTTATACCTAACGGGGAATACGTAGACGCGTTAAACGTAAGGTTAGGTTCAACTGAGGATTCTGAAGTAGGCTCTGTTGAAAATGCAAAAGGAAACACACAATTAACATCACTTTACGTTACAGACTTGGATACACAAGCAGAAACAGCTTTAAGTTCTGCCGCTCGAACCATAGGTGCTTTTCAAGATAGCGCTAATGAGACTTTATATTGGTTTGTTCATGACCCTTCCTTTACGCTAGGGGATACCGGCAAGTGCGACATGATAGTTTCTTTTAATACAAGAACATCACAGGTGGTTTACCACATTACTAGTTTAGATGATGGGACTGGTGTCAATACAACTTTAAATTTTAATCCTGCCTTTTTAGTCACTGGAATAAATTTAGTTGGTGATTTACTTTTTTTTACAGACAACTTGAATCCGCCTAGGTTTATAAATATTAAAAACGACTATACTAATCCAGAGATTAGTACCACTGCAAATCCTGCTTTTGATGAGGATGTTTGTTTTGTGTTTACGGCAGAAGAAAAAACAATTGAAGGTAATGTTATTGTTGGGTTTGATAGGGGAACCCTTCTAGGATCTCCTTCTCTCAATGGATTAGGGACTGGTGTAGCACCAACCACAACTCAAGTCCCCCTCCCTGGGGTTGACCCTTACACTAAAGATGGGAGTCAATTCACAAAAGGGTTTGGAATAAGAGGAGTAAATAGTGCTATTAACTTAGCTCTAACTACTTTTACAATGCGAAATCCTACTATTTCAAGGTTTCAATCTGTTACTATGCAAGTAATTAATGCATCAAACGTTAATCTTAGCGTAGGATCAAGAAGTATATCGGCAACAATAACAGGGAGCAACGGAACATCTGGAACATTTAGCGGAACTCTGACACTTGGAGGTACTGATACATTTGGATATGTTGATGCGAACGGAAATAGGGTAATGGCAGAAACAGGGGGGATTTTTAAATTATCGGATTCTACTACCTCTCTCCAAGGAATGAAACTAGTTGGCGGAGTAACTTATACTATTAAATTTTAAGAATGGCTTCATATATAGATAATTTTAGCGCAGAAAGTATTTTAGTAATAAAGAAGCCACCGGTTTCTGCACCTACAATTGCACCTTTTATCACAGCTTCACAGAATGATTTTTTGGAAGAAAGATTTCTTTGTTTTGCTTACCGCTATGAATATCAAAATGGAGAATTCTCTGCGGTATCACAGTTTAGTGATCCAGCTTTTTTATCTAAACCATTTTCATTTAGCTACAACAGTTTTTTAAACGAAGGAATGGTTAATTCTGCAAATGCAGTATCAATAACATATAATACTGGAGGACCTTTAGTTACGGGGATCGAACTCTTATTTAAAGAGATGAACGACCCTACAATTAAAGTTATAGAAAGAATTGACAAGGCATCATTTGGTTTTGCAAATGACGATATCCAGGTATATGTATTTGACAATCAAAAAATATTTACCGTACTCCCCGAGTTTGAAATACTTAGGCTTTACGATAATGTTCCTTTAACTGCTAGAGCTCAAACGCTAATGGGCAACAGGCTCGTGTATGGTAACTACGTAGAGGGGTATGACTTAAGAGATAGGTTTGAGAATCCTGTAAACTTTTCATTCGAAAGCGTTCTAAAAGTTTCTGAAGTGGGTTTAGATACAGTACCAGACTCTACAGAACAGGGTAATTATACTATTTCTGGAGCTGATGTCTTTGTTGATGATTCTCGATTTGTTATAGACCTATCAGAATATAACAACGCGGAATCTTTAATATCTGGAGCTGTTATATCTTTTGAGTTAATATTTCAGCACAGCAGTTTTGTAAAATTAGGGGGCGGTAGCAATCCTACAGCCACTACTACAACAACAGATTTATCATTTAGTTACGTCTTACCTCAAAACTTTGGTGACATAAGCGCCTTAGCATCAAGTTCAGATTTTCAAGCTAGAATTGGAACTTCGGCAATAATAAAAACAGTTGCGAACTCTTGCGAAGGAACAACTTTAACAGATCAATTTAATTGCTTAATTCCAAATTCTTTAGATGGATTTGTAAAATCAGCGAGTGGAAATACAGCAGTAGATCAGGCAATTACAATAATAACAAGTGGAACGGGCGGTAGTACTATAGGATTTCAGCTTTTAGCTATGAAATTTTTAGACCCAGCTCTCCCCGCGGAAACTTTATTTGAGTACTATACTATAATAAGTGGAAGAGCAGTATATAGAAAAATAAATAATGCATTTAGCCTTCACAGCAATAGAGGGTATGAAGTGGGCATGGTTTATATGGACGACTTTAATAGATCCTCAACAGCCTTAGTAAGTCCACTAAACACAGTTCACATACCTTGCGGAAACTCACCCTACGTTAACTCTATACAGGTCACTATACCCGGTGGATCAGGGGTAGGGTCTACTGCAGTTATACCTCCGCAAATAGCTCCTAGGTGGGCAACAAGGTATAAGTTTGTAATTAAACCAAGCAAGAGTACCTACGAGACTATTTATGCAAATGAATTTTATAATGACCCTGTTGACAACTACGTTTTCTTTCTGTTAGAAGGAGAAAATGCAAATAAAGTTGAAGCGGGAGATAGATTAATTGTTAAAAGAGACTCTCAAGGACCAAGGGGCAATTGTACTTATGCTACAGTTTTAGAAAAAGAAACGCAATTAGCTGATTTTTTAACTATTGAAGATCCTTTAAACCCTGGTCAAGACCCTCAGGAGAATATACCTATTCAGTCTGGGGTTTATATGAAGATTAGTCCTAATAACTTTATAATTTCAAATGATCAAACTCCAGGTGGAGATGTTTTTCAACCCGGATCAATTACAACAAGAGGCAATCAAAATGGAAACAATCCATCTGGGTTTGCAATAAACGCTTATCCTGTTAACATAACTAATCCCACAGGCAGTGGGGCTACCTCTTATGTAGACGTTACAGTTCCCGCAGGTAGTTCTTCTATAATGAATTGGGTTTTTTCTAGAGCTAGGGTTAATTTTTGGGGAACAGCATGTAATTCAAGGCGGTATGAATTAACTATAGAAAACAGAGCGCAAGCTGACTATGATAATTTTAAAGAGTATTGGGATTCAGAAAACCTAGGCGATTTAGTAGACACTGGGGTATTTTCATCTGGAGATGAAAGCGGAGACGAGCTGCCATTTACAAACACTTACCTTACTACCTTAATTACTCAAGCTAGAGACCCTTTAAAATCTGATTTCACAATGGTCTCTAATTTTAATTTTTGGCAATTTTTTAGAAACAGCGCAACTAATCAGTTGTTTTTATGTATGGTTGGAGGCCCCGGATGTGACAGAGAAGTTACCGCATCAGGAAGCGCTTTTCATATAGAGACAGAGATTGTTGTAGATAGATCAGACGGAACTATTGTTTTTGAGACTATTCCTACTGAAGCCTTGCCCGATGTGTGGTATGAAAACGACTTGTCTTTTGCTATTGACGCTGAGGGTCAGCATGATGGTAGCGTTCAAAATCAAAAAATTGCTTTTCTAAACACCACGGGTGTAACTCCTCAAGACGCTATAATAGACACAGGTTTTTATGACTGTATTACTTTTGGAAATGGCGTTGAAAGTTATAGGGTAAGAGACTCAATTAATGGTAAGGCTTTAACTTACGGAAACAGAGTAACAACTACTTCAGCACAGATTTATCGAAAAGCTAATAGGTTTGCCGATTTAACTTATAGCGGAATATTTAATGATGAATCAAACGTAAATAAATTAAATGAATTTAATATAGCTTTATTAAATTTTAAACCCCTGGAGGATTCATATGGTCCAATAGAAAAACTAGACGGAAGGCGTACAGATATACTAGTATTACAGGAAGACAAAATATCGTATGTCCTTGTAGGAAAAGACCTTTTGTCAGATGCCTCTGGTGGAGGAGCGTTAACTTCAGTACCACAGGTTTTAGGAACCCAAATTGCTAGAGCGGAAGCATATGGTATAAGCAATAACCCAGAGAGTTATGCTTCGTACGGGGCTGACAAATTTTTTACAGACGCTAAAAGGGGAGCAGTTATTCAGCTTAGGGGAAATAGCGCACAAAACGATCAGCTCAAAGTTATCTCTCAATTTGGAATGAGAGGATGGTTTAGAGACTTTTTTATAAACAGCCTTGGAAATCAAAAACTAGGAGGATTCGATCCTTATATGAATGAATTTGTATTAGCATCTAACGGGCAGAGTTCATCAGAATTTACGAGTTGTTTAGCGTGTGGTGTTAGTGAGAACGTAACAGTAAATCCAGGTAGGCAAACCATATACTGTGTTAATGTAGGTCAAGAGATAGGATCTGTAGTTATAGACTACATTATTCCTAATTCAGTGGAGGATAATATATTAACAGAGGTTAATACGCCGGCTGGGGGTTTACAGGAAATTGAGACCGAGGCAGGAACCTCACCAATAACTACAGAAGAAACAAATACTGGTGTGGGGTACACTATAGCCGCATACTATAATGGGGTGGAATATAGCACAGGCTTAGTGTTTATTAGCGGAAGTTTAACGATAATTAAAAATATTGTTGACGTTACACAGGTTACATTAATAGTTACAACAAGCTCGACTGTAGCTGACAGCATTCAAATAACCACTAATTGTCCATGAAAAATCCAATAACCTTATATAATATAGCAATAACAAGTAATTCAGAAGCTGGTGAATTTATTCACAATCAATATACTTGGACTGATGGGTCTTTTACCTCACCGCTACATTCAAATTTAGTTACCTTTTTAACTAACCCAAATAACCCTATAGTTTCTCAATATAACACAGTTACTGGAGGGTTTGGTGCAGGAGTTAATCCAAATGTAGGCGCTACGGTTAGCATTATAAGCAACAAAATTGGTTCCGACAACTTTACGTTTAAACCTCTGAGTAACAAGTTTCAGTTTTTAAGGAGCTCTACAGTTTATGGAAATAACGCAACAGACATTCAAGCGTTGATTTTAGCTGCGAGCACCGCTACTCCTATAATAAATAACGCCAATCAATACTATGCAAATTTTACAATGCCAGCGGGGACAACAGCTGAAAATAACTTATACCTTATATGGGACTATAGACAGTCTACAGCCGCATCTTTAAATAAAGACACAACGGCTGCTTTAGCTTGTGCAGGAAGCGTAGCGCCTGTGACCACATGCAACACACAGATATCTTATTCTGGAGGAGAAACCTTCCCAAGCGAATATAATATTACTTTAGGAAGCACAACAGGAGTGGTGACATTGACATTTGACGCTCAAGACATACCAGATAAATTTATTATAGAATACGACGGAGCAGAAGTTATAAACACTGGGTATCGAGGCTTAACTATTTATCAAGGAGATTTAAACAGCGCTCTTGCGGCGAAAGGTTTATCTCCAGAATTAATAACCTCCCCTGGAAATGGCACGGCGACATTTACTAAATCTACAACAACAACAACGGCAACTTTAAAAGTGTTTTCACCTTTACCAAGTACGGTATGGACGGCTACACTTTCGTGTCCCGTTTAAAATAAAGACTATGGCAGTAAGTACTTATTATTTTGACACACCCACATTTGCATCAGCAACGTCCGTTTACTCCAATCCAAATTTAACAACATTTGCTCCAGATGATTTTTACTCTGACAATGTAATTGTACGCCAACAAGTCAATGGCGTTTTATTCCCTGGGGTTGCCTGTGGAGGAGCTGCACCAATACTACCTACACTAGCTTTTCTCTCTTTAGGCGTAAATGGGTTCGCAGTAAGCGACGCTGGAGTTATAACGCTACCTACGGTTACACTTCCAACAGGACAAAATATAGCTTTTACTTCTACTCCTTCAAGTTACGCAGTAGTTACGTCGTCAACTATAAGAACTTTAAACATTAGCGTGGTAGTCCCTGCGGGGTATTTAAATGTAGGAGATACTATTTCGGGGACAACTACGGCCACTCAACAGCCGGTTGCTCCATCTGGAACTAATGTCCGATACTATTACTTTACCGAGTGTTTACTGAGTGATGCGTCAAATTCTAATTCTCCTGATAAACTTTACCCGATGACTAGTGCGCCTGTTTTAAATGGACGATATTTAGAGTCGGAAACTCAAAGGTACTGGTCTGTATTCAGAACTACTCAAGGAAACTCAAACCCTTCTGACGACGGGCCAGCGTTTGAATTAACAGCAACTCAATCAGAAACAATAAGGGGAACCTTAGAGTACATCCCAGGGGACGCTGCTTGTCCTTTTCCTAACCCCGATAATATTTATTGGCTAAGGAGATGTAGTGACCAGAGTACTGACTTTTTTATGAATACGGGGACTATAAATTTTAGCAACAATGCTAGGGTTATTGATACGGTTAACAATGTTACTTACATGGTGATAGGCGCCCTTACGGATAGCGCAGGTACTAGAACCCAAGTATCTAATATTCAATGTGCCGACTACAACAATGTTGCTTTTGGAGCAAGCGGTTTCACGAATTGTGCTAGCTACTGCAGCTCAGCGGTATATTATATACTTGAAGAGTGTGGCGCAGCTACGGGAACAGATTCGGCGATGACGATAAAACCTGCAAATGAACTTCCTGAGCTGAACATAAATACTGTTATATACTCAAGCTCTACAGTAAAAGCATACAGAGTCAGGTCAACAAGTGTTTTAAATACAGCAACTAGCGCATTACCAAGAGTTTCAGTGACCTCGGTTTTGCCAGGGGGGTGTCCATAAAAAATTTGTAATTTTATAGATAAATAGATATATATGAGTTTTGTACAATCAGGTCAAACGGTTACCCCTCAAGGAGCGGGTGCAAGTAGGAGGGATAGAACTTTTACTGGGCAAAACTATCAGGGCGGTAATGTTAGTTATAGGATTGCTAGTCGAGATTTATTTAGCCTTCCAGCCTTGACTTTTGATAATGACAAAAACAGGCCCATTGCTGGAACAAGATGGCAATCTGGTGCGGGAACTGCCACATGTTTAGGCGTTATATTAGACGCTGACGGAAATGAAGTCTTTCCATTTTATCCGTTAACCGCTGCAAAGGGAGCTAACGCATCCTCTACAAATGAAGAAATTGGCGGAGGAGCAAACGATGGGATAGTAGTAAATTATTTTAGCTCTGTTACGCGCGCAAGTATTCCCGCGGGTGACTATACTTTATTAACATTTGCCTTGGACTTAACCCAACAAGGGCTTATTGCTACAGGATCAATACAGATAAGAGGTTTAGAGGCGGGGGGTACTACTACAACCCCTGTAGTTACTATCCCGAACAACCCTACGCCAACGCCATTAGAGCCTGAAGGGGTGCAGCACACACTTAGTTATAGTGAAGGAGTAGAAGGATGGCCGTCTTTTTATTCTTATAACCCAGACTACATGATTGGTATGAATAACTTCTTTTACTCTTACTCTGGAGGTAATTTATATAGGCACAACACAAATGAATTAAGGAATAATTTTTATGGACAACAGTTTAATTCCACTGTAACAAGTGTAATAAACGAGCTACCTTTAGTAAGTAAAATTTTTAAAACTATAAACTTACAATCAGACGAACCATGGTCTGTTTCTCTTAATACAGATCTGCAAAACGATGGTTTTATAAGCAATGAGTGGTTTGAGTTGAAGGAAGGGTCATGGTATGCGGCCGCTAAAAATACCACGCAGTCACCCACGGTAATATCAAACTTTGCATCTAGAGCAATTAATGGGATAGGTAGGGCTGATAGCTTTAGTGGATTGCCATCTACAAGGCAGTTTCAGTTTATATCAAATCCTAGTTTTAGTATTGGATCAATACTTAGTATCGGCGACTTTTTATATTATAACAATGAGACCGCTAACACACCAGAATTAGCAGGTCGGGTAACTCAAATCAATATTAACCTGCAGCAGAACATTAACAATATTGTTATTGACGCTTCGATAAACGGGGCTACTGTTCCCACCGTGAGCAACCCCTATGTGATGGGCGTTAAAAATAATACCGCTGAGTCCTACGGGCTGCTAGGTCACTTCTGTAGATTTGTTCTTGAAAATACAGGGCCATCTCCTACAGAGCTGTTTGCTGTGCAAGCTGAGATCATGAAAAGCTATCCATAAAAATTAGTATCTTTGTTAGTGCATGGAATTTATTATTCGAAAACTAAATTCTTCTGACTACGAAGACACGCTTGTTGGTTGGTGGAAAGACTGGGGATGGGAACCGCCAGTTAAAGATTTTTTGCCAGATGACGGTGAAGGTGGTTTAATAGTATTAGACAATGACATCCCTGTATGTGCGGGGTTTATATACGTAACGAATTCAAAAGTAGCTTGGGTGGATTGGATTATTTCTAGTAAGAAGTATAGAGGAAAAACAAAAAGACAGCAGGCTATTAATATGTTAATAGAAAGCTTAACTAATGTATGCAGGACGAACGGAAACAAATACACATACGCTCTTATAAAACATAAGGGCCTTATAGATGTTTATAAGAAAAACGGTTATACAATAGGAGAAAACTACACTCAAGAAATGATTAAAGTATTTTAATATGGCAGTAATAACAGCAACAGCAATAGCAGGAGCCACTGTTTCAGCAGCTACAATAGCAGCGGGAGTAGGGTTTGCAGCTTCTGCTGCATCTACAGCAGTAAGTTTAAGTCAAGCAAAAAAACAAAGAGAGGCTCTGGTAGATGCAGAAGATCAAGCCGATAAGGCATTGGATGCAGCGAGAGAAAAACTAGAGGTGAATTACCTAGAGGGGCTATCTATTCAAAAAGAACCTTACGAATTACAAAGAGAAGCGCTTTTAGCTGGAGGAGCACAAGCCTTACAGGCAGCGCAGTCAGGTGAGCGTGGAGCATCAGCAGCAGCGGGAAGAGTGGCAATAGCTCAACAAGCTGGGCAGGCTGAAATACGAACAGCTATGGGCAGGGAAATGGCTGACTTAGAGCTAATGGGACTTAAGGAAGAGTCAAGACTAAGAGACGCACAAGCTGGTCTAGATGTTAGGGAAGCCGAAGGAGCAACTCTAGCGGCACAGCAAGCGTCAATTGCAGCAGCTCAAGCTAACCAAGCGGCAGTTAGTGGATTCGGCGGGATGGTGAGATCTGCAGGTAGCGCAATACCTGAGTACTTAAATACGGGAGGCGGAACTGACAACCAAGGAGATTTTGCAGGCGTAGGCTATGGATCTTATAAAGACCGAGGAGGCTTACTGTCTAGAGAAGATTATAAAAATATTTTGGGCGGAGGTACTCAAATAGGAAATTTGATGGCGGGTGTTGGCGAGACAACATCAAAATTATTTGAACCTATATTTCGTAAAGAAAATTAAAAAAAAATATGGCAACTAAAATAGGTTTTCAATTAACCAATCAGCCAACTACTTTTGATGCTTCAGCTGGATTAAAAGATGTACTCGATACATTAGGTACACAGGAAAAAGATAGAGAAGCGCAAAGGCAAAAGTGGAGAGACGAGCAGGATGAGTTTTTTAAATCCGCGAATGATTTAAAGGCTACTCCTAACCAACAAGCAAATGAGTTCTATGGAAAATGGAGCGGTGGGTTAATGTCAGAAGCTACAAAGTTGCAGCGTCAACTTGAAAACGGAATTATTAGCTCTAGAGACTATACTGCAAAATTCAGAAATCTAACACAGTCAAACGAGCAGATGATAGGCGCTCAAAAAAGCTATCAAACAAACGCTCAAAGAGTTGCCGATGGTGTAGCTGACGGGAGCTTAAGCTCAATAAACTCAACAGACTTTAATGAATACAATAAGGCTCTTGAGCTAGGCGCTATAGAGGTTGAGAAAGATGGACGGGGTGGGTTTAAATTGTTTAATAAAAACACCGGTAAAGTATACAACCCATTCCAGTTAAGTAATTTAACTATCGGTAACATCCCTCGGTTTGACTATAATAAAGCTGCGGCAACCGCAGTAACACAGTTTGGTAAAAGAGTAACAAAAGATGCATCTGGAAAGACAGTTAAAGGGATTTATGCAAATATGCCTGGTAAAGATTTAGATAAATTAATAGATCGGGAGGCTAAGGTTTTTGTTGGAATTAATCAAGCAAGAACAGCGTCTATACTTGTAGATGGATTAGGGTATGATGTGGTGTATGATAAAAGCAATTTAAAAGAAAACACTATACTTAAAAATCAAGACGGAACTTTTACTTTTACAGATGCAGATAAAGCAGCTGCAGTAAATGAAATGAAAACCGCCCTTAAAAATGCATTGCCAAAAGATGTTGAAGAGCGTCAAGATAAAACAAACGTACAGGTTACAACAGCCGATCAAGCTCAACAAAAAATTAATCTAGCAAGAGAAAAATTTGAATTCGATAAAACTAAAACCGTTCCGCTTACAGATGCTGAAAAGACAAAGATAGCATTACGTAAAAAAGAAATAGGATACCTAAAAAGCATAGACAATATAATATCAGGTGATGCTGCAACAGCTCAATCGTCTATTGATGCTTTGATCCAAGGGGCTAATGTTATTTATGGAAAATCTAAACGCATACCAACCATAGTTGATGCTGTAAGATCAAAAGATGGAAAGACTTTAACAGTAACTAGAAGAAACAGTGAAGGTCAAACTATCTCTACTCCATATAATATTTCAGATCCAAATAAGGCGGGCGAGGTAATGGTAGAGCTTTTCTTCCCTGACGTAAAAGGATCATATGAAGAACTATTAAAAGATTTTAATGCTGAAGGAGGATTTACCACTAGTATGATTAATAATCCTGACTATAAAGTAAGTGAAAAAGGTGTTCCACTTGATCCAAGCATAAAACCACTTATACCTAACCCCAATTACAAAGGTAATACAGGAGTGGGAAAGACTACTGAACAAACAACTATTAAGCAAGATTTTAATACAGCGGATGTTTTAGGAGAAAAGGCTGGTGATGTAAAGCCATTAAAAGAGGTGTTAGACGAAGTTGATTTTGGATTTAGATTCGGAAATGGAGATTTTAAAAGATCTCAGGCTATGAATAAAGGAGCCGAAAAGGCTTTTGGCATACTCAAAATAGATTTGCCTAACTTAGATGTAACAACAACAGCGACTGATAAAGGGTTGGAGATTGAGATACCGAGTTTGTTTGAGGGGACTCTTACGCTAACAAATAAATTCACATCCGGCGAACAGACAAAACAAAATTTTATAGATGCTATAAAACAGATATTTAATGCAATAGCCAAAGGTTTGCCATTTGATAAATCTAAATTTGAGAGTAAATAATAATGGAAGAAGAAATATACATAACCTCTGATGGTTTAGAGTTTAAAGAATCTGTTTTACGGGAAGAATATGGTGACAAGTTTGATACGTATGTAAGTCAAGGTTTTTTAAAAAAAAAAGAGGTCGCCGAATTGGCTTCCGTATCGGAAGATGGTTCATCGGAGCAAGCAGGGTTTGAACCAAGTGACTTAGAAGTATTAGAAAAAGACTTTGGTTTCCCTGAAACAAATGAAGATCCACAACAAACCAATGTAGTGGACGAAATTCCAGAGGTTTTAAGTGAGGAGGAGGTAGAGGTTACTGTAGACTCATCACAAATTTTTGAAGTTACAAACGAACAAGCAATAGAATCTTTACTTCAAAAAGGAATTAGTAGCCCAAGCAAGGAACAAATAATTGAAGAGCTTAACGCTATTAATCAATCAAAGCTTAAAGATCCTAATGTATTAAAGACAGAAAAACAGAGGTCATTTTTAGAAAGTAAAGGCGTTGACGTAGACGCTATGCTTAAAACTCGCAAGTTCGGCAATAGCGCAACAACTAATACCGAAGCTGGAGACATAGACTTAGAGTACAATACCTTTATAAACAATAACGCCTCTCAAAATATACAAACAGATTTTACATCTACCACTCTTAAACCAGTTATTGAAGAAGTGGAAGAGGGCCTGGAAATTAAGCCTACTAAAGTAAGCAGAGCTATACTTGATGAGCTTAAAATAGATGTTGAAGATTTCTCTAAATGGGAGGCAAACACTCAGCGTGAAGAATCGTTGTCGTTTCGATTATTTAAAAAGGCTGCTAGTGAAGAAGGGCAAGCTTTTAAACAAGAGAAAAAAGATACTGAAAAAATACTTTCATACAAAATGAAAGTAATGGAATCTCTTAGAAAAGACATAGACACGATAGATTCTAGACTTCAGATAGCAACAAATCCCAAAGACCAGTTACAGCTATTAAATATTAAAAAAGAATTAGAAGCAAAGCTAACGGAAGAATCAAACCTTTTAAGTAAAATGGGTTCTTTGTTTCCTACATACAAAGAGTTTACTTATGACTTAGACCTGCAAAGACGAAAAAGAATCTACGAAGCTAGTCAAGAAGGGGGAGCTGTAAGATTGTTTACAGAGCTTGGAGAAACTGCTAAAACAATTCCCGTTACAATAAGTAACTTTGCATTAGGATCAGGAGCGGCAATTACTTCTTTGCTTGATCAAGCGCTAACAGGAGTTGGTGCTGATAAAAAGGGAGCGTTAGCAGGGATAACAGAAATGCTTTTAGATACAGGTGAAGCAATAGACATAGAGATAGGTCCTGTCAAAAGATCAGGTGTTACACAAGGAAAAAATGTTACTATTGAGGGAATACAATATGTAGTAACCGAAGAAGGAGATGTACTAGATCCTGTTTCTAACGTAAGCCTTGTTGGTATTATATCAGATGAAAAATTTAATCAAATAAAAAAACGCGCTGATAACGTAAAATTTTCAGAAAGAAATTATAGTGGCGGAGCTCTTGTTCAGGGTGGCATTCAAACTTTAGCTAATCTTTTTGCGTTAATAAAAGGAGGCCAAGCATTGTCAAAATCTTTGGGAGTTTCAGGAGGAACAGGAATGGGGTTAGCATCATACGCTAGTACCTCAGCTCAATCAGTAGAAGATATGAGGTCAGATTTAGTTAGCGCAGGGCTTACTGAGGATGAAGCTTTAAATAAAGCAGCTGTTGCGGGCAATGCAATCGCCACATTAGACGGAGTTTTCTCAGGGTTAGCTGGCTCAAATACCAAAGTGCTAAGTAGCTTGACTGGATTTAAAACAGCTATAATAAACGCTGTAAAAAAAGATGGAAAAAAGTTTACCTTAAATGAGTTAAAAAGAAAAGTCGCGGCTTTAGGTGAAGAAAACATGAAAGAGCTCTTAATTGAAGAGCTACCTGTATTGTTTTCAGAAAAAGCTATAAGCGCTGCAGTAAATGAGTTGACTGGACTCTCGGTAAGAAGTAGTAGTGTGAAGCGTAGCGAAATAATGGAAACTGTTATTATGACCTTAGGTGCAACCACTACTTTAGGTTCTATAAATTTACTTTCAAGAAATCGTAGGTTAGACGCTCTTCGTTATGTAGCACGTAATGTAAGTGATTTAGATAAAACAGTAACGGAATTAGTAAGAAATAATAACATAACAGAAGATCAGGGTAAAAAAGTATATCAGGAGATTTACGCTATGCAAACTGCTGAGAATAGAACTAAAGGCACTATAGTTGATTCAGAAAATATGCTTGAGGTTTCTGATTTATTAGATCAACGACAGAGATTAATAGATCAAAAGAAAGGATTAGAGGGCCCGTTGGTAGAAGAGATAGATCAAAAAATTGCTGATGTTGATGAGCAAATTACCCAAGCAAAAGAAAGAGACAATCAACAAACTAAAACAGAACAAGATGCCGATACAATCAAAAGCTCAGATGAGGTACTTAATGAAGAACAACCCGAAGTTGGCAAAGCAGTGGTTGAAGGAGACAATCAACCCACAGAGCTTACCGGAGAGACTACACAAACCCAAAAAGAAAACCCCGTCGAACCAACCCAGGAGGACCAGGTTAAGGTTGAAGACATTCAAGATACGGAGGTAGTTATTGAAGAGGGGAAACCTCTAACGGTAAATGAAAATAAACAAGTCTTTAGGGCGGTTCGTGACCCTAAGACACCTAAAGAAACAAGACGCAAGGCTTTCTTAGATATAATTAATAAGATAAAAACTAAAGGTAAGGTAGCTGCACGTACAGTTAAATCTTTAATTAAAGAGGTTGAGAAACTTAATTTTGCCAATCCAGTCACTGTAGAAAAAACTATTCAAAGAATTACTAAAACATTTGAAAAGGCTAACAATGTAGATGCATTGAATAAGGCAAACGAAACTAAAAAGAAAATAAAAAAACGCGCTGGAAAAGAAGGTTTAGATGCTAATGTTTCTGCGGCAGCTAAAGAGTTTTTAAGGATTGACCCTTTAACCGTTGATGACTTGACTAAGTACCAACAAGAGGCAACTAAGTTATTGAAAGGACTTCCCTCTACAAGAAGAACTAAAACGGGAATAAATGTAGCGCCAGCTGTGGACATTAAATCTACCGAAGAGTATTCAGTAAAAGAGAATGTGGCTCAAGAGAAACGTGAAGCTCAAATACAAGCAGATGCCTTTGAAGCTTTAACAGGTGTCCCTCCAGGTGATTTGTCATTGAGCGAGGTGCGTGAAACTATAGAAGCTTTAGACACCACGGATGAAAATAAAAAAAAGGAGGCAGCTCCTTCTGAAAAGAAAAGTAAAGTAATATTTGATGCTCTTAAAAATGCATTTAGTGTGTATACCGCCGTTGTAGACGAACAATTAAAAACACAAACAGACCCTTTTACTGGAGAAAAGATTGAAATAACTAACAAAGATAAGCAGCTTGTGCGAGCGTTTATGAACATGGATTTAAATGTTCTAACAGATCAAGAAGCATTGCAAGCCCTAGACTCTCTAATTAATTTTGCCACTAACGCATCGACGGGAGGAATGGGTAAAGTTGTAAACCTTTACGTGGGTAAAACTAATTTAGTCAAAGCAATTAAAGATGGACTAAAAGGCAAGTCTCTTACGTCAGTAGGAAGAAAGTGGGCTAAAAATATCGCTTCTTTTGATTTAATGATAGAGTTTATTTTTAAAGGGCAAAGTAAAGCGAATAAGATATTAGCATTATCTGGTTTTCAAGATGTGGTTAATGGTGCGGCTAAAGCGGAAACAGATTCTAATAAAATTGCTGCTAATTATAGTGATAAGTTTTCTAAAACAAAACCTAATGGGCAGGCTTTTAATACGGCCGAGAATAATACAGAGAGAGGTATGCTCGCGTTTGTTCGTAGAACTTTAATTGGAACTGAAGCAGAGCAACAACAAGAGTTTAATAGAAAGAAAGCTTTAATACTAGAAACAATAAAAACACTAAGTAACACTAGTGATAAAGTAAATAAAACTAAAGCTGAAACATATCAAAAAGTTTATGATAGATTATTAAGCGATTCTAATAACATAACAGATGTTGAATCTAAAGTAGATAAAGAAAACTTAGCTGCGGTAGAATGGATGACTGAAGAGTGGAAAAAACATTATAAAGATTTAAGTGATACTAATTTAAATATATATAATAAAACCCTAGACCAAGACATAAACTATACCCCTGACATATTTAGCGCTTTAAAGACTCCTGAGACTGAAAATATAGACGAGCCTATGTTTGATACGTCCGGTAGAAAAATATACAATAAAGAAACAGGTGTATTAAAAAAATCAAATAGACCTAAATCATTAGGCAACGAACGATATGTGAATTTAAGTTTCGATACATCAAATATAAATAGCTTAAGAAAAGCATTGGCTGATATAAATACGGCTGCTGCCATACAGCAAGTAAAAGGATTTGTAGAGTCCAAAGACTTCGATAAAGTTATTCCAAATAAACAAGACAGAGATTTAGTCAAGCAAAGAATCAAAGAATATGTTTCTAAAAAAAGAGGCTTAGATTACATTCCGGAAGATGATAAAAAGTTAATGAGACTAATAAATACTTTTGGGACCTTTGGAGTATCAAGAACATTAGGTAGTTTAGGTCAATTTCCTAAGCAGTTAACACCCATTTTTAATACTATGATTAATGCTGGAGGAGCTAATACATATAATGGGCTTGGTTTATTTAGAAAAAAAACTGTAAGGGAGTGGTTAAAAGATAGTGGATACGATATAGCAAACAGAGGGCTGCAGTCAGAGACTGCGTTGGAAAGTATCGACAAACAACTAGACGAGGCTGCTAATAGTGTAGGAGAAAAAGCTAGACGCATAATACTTGATGCACAAAACAAAACATTAAAACTCTTTTTGGTTGCGCCAGATAAATTTGCAGCTAATTCATCTTGGCTCGCTTATTATTCTAAGGAAATGAAAAAGCAAGGGATTGATGTTACTGCACCAGGTTTTGATTGGGAGAATCATAAAGTAAATAAAAAAGCAGGGGACTATGCTCAACAACAAGTAAATAGACAACAAAACACTTCAGACAGAGACTTGCAAGGTGAAATGTATAGGTCTAATAAAATAAGCACTCAGCTATTTGTAAAGGGATTTTTTCCGTTTGCTAATTTCTTACTTAATCAAAAAACACGTATGTATTCGGATGTATCTACTGTATTTAGTAAAACCGCTACCTCTGAAGATAAAAAAGCTGCCGCAAAATCCTTAGGAGGATTGCTTGTAGAAACTTTAGCTTTTAATGCTTTAGGTTTAGGCTTAACTCAACTTACAGCCTCGCTGTCCAATGCATGGATGGGAGAGGATGATGAAGAGCAAGCTGAAAAAGACTTTAACAACAGAATGAAAGGCAGGGGTCAAAACGTTGTATTGGATTTATTTAGTCCTTTACCTATTACTGATGAAATTTTTATATCTAGAATTAATAACATTCTTGAATTTTTTCAAGATGAAGAAGATCCATTTCAGTTCTTTGAAAATCAAAAAACTATGTCAGAAGATTTAGGTCTGTTTAGTATAGGCTTTGAAAAATTCAAAGAGATGGTTGATTTTTCATCTGTTTCTGCGTCTGGCGAGTATAAAAAAGAAAATGCTTTTGGTGCTAGCAAAACCCACAAATTATCAGATGAAGAAAAACAAGCGGCTATGAGTAGTACTGCTCTTTATATAGCTTATCTAACTGGCTATTTACCAGCTGAAGCAGGTAGTATAGCTCGATATAATATGAGGACTATTAAAAGAAATGCCTCTAAAGCTGTTAAATATTTAAATGCCGATCAACAAGCAAGACTTAAGAAATCCAATCCTCGAAGGTGGGAAAAAGAATATGGCCCTAAAAGTTTTTATCAAAAAGATAAAGAAAGAAAAAGCCGAAGAAGAAAAGCTAGGCGTTAAAAAATAAAAATAGAAATTAAGTACATCACTAATAGAGTGATGCAAACTGCGCCTATAAAATCATAATCTGGCTTATACTTCATCGGTCACTGACTCCCCAACACTACGAAGCTTTCTAGTTAATGAACTAACCTCTCCCTTCAGAGGGGTATATTCTTTATCCATAAGGTGTTCGTAAATTGTGTTCAGTGATGCATGAAGCTCAGCCATAACAAAGTTTATATTTTGTATACGCTTATACTCAACTGGAGGTAATCCATTCATGCCATCTAAGATATAAATTATTTTCAATAAAAAAAATACCTTACTACTTAATACTCAGCAACATATTCTTATTGTGGTAATCTAAATATGCATCTGAACTAATCTCTAGAAGGTTTTCAAAAACCATCTCATCATAATGAGAAAGCAGAACAACAAAGAAAAAAGGTTCTTCTTTTTTAATTACCCCAGCAAGCTCAATTACGTCATAAGGTGATTCGATATAGTTGATATCTACATACCTTTCTATCTGCATTACAATGGGAACCGAAGTAAACATATCGTGGCGCATTAGTTCCAAAACAAAGTCACTATCGAAGGTATATAGAAACCCTTCGTAGCTTGCATTAGCCTCTGTGTACCTCCGCGTCGAATCCATACTCTTTTAATTCTTTTATCCTATACTCCTGAAGCTTGGAGACTCTACCCTTTTTAGTTTTAACCTCAACAAACAAAACCTTGTTGGTGGGGTGTAGAGCTAACAAGTCAGGTATGCCATTTTTATTGGTCTTAATAAGTTTAAGAACATAGTAACCTTCAGCCTCTAGCTCCTTAATTTTTTTTGACTGTACTTGTTGCTCGGTCATAGTTTACCACTCTCTTCTTCTTGTTCTCTTGTCGGACAAAATTGTTAATTTAAAAATCTCATAAATAATTTCTGAGGTTGAAAACCCCGATGTAAAATCCTTATCAACATAAAACTCATCAGAATCCCAATATCTTAAGTAAACACTACTGTTTCCTTTGTAAAAATCTAAAAATAAAAAATTAGTGTAATCGTATAAGCCTAAATATGCAAAAACATTTAGTATTTTTTGATTATGCACTGTACAGGGGACACCAAAAGGGTCGTCATACCCACTCATTTCAAACTTTAATTTTTTTCCATCTTTAGTTAGGGACCCTCTAATAAACCTTATTGTTTCGGCTTTATTCATGGTCTTGATTACTTCTACGTAAGCTGATTGTTGTTTTGTCATAATTATAAATTTAGTAAATCTTTTTTAAAGTGGTTTAGAGTGTAATCCTTCTTGTTAATAACTGCTTTATAGATCTGATCCTCGATACCGCCTTCAGAGAAGATCCAATACACCTCATTTTTTTTGCGCTCTTTGGTGGTCATACGATCACGAGACTGCCAATAACTAGTGGCACTGAAGTCAATGTTGTAATAAACTAAACACTCTGCCTGTCGTAGACTTATGCCTTCTCTTCCACTCACTATTTGAAGAGCGATTGATTTTTTACTGTTAACAAATTCCTTGAGCTGAGTCGTAAGATTATCTTGAAATACTTCTTGAAGAGCCTTCAGCTCCTGTTTAAACTTATAGAAGACACCTATCTTTTTGCCCTTAAACTTTTCTTTTATAAACTTAGCCTTAGTCAAGTCTAATATTTTAGAAGCACCACTCTCAAATTTTACCGTTCCTGAGTATATCTGATGTAATTTCATCATAAGCTTCACGGGTGTGTCCGCTAGTATTACCTCAGACTCTCCCTCTACCACTAAATTCTTCTGAAGTTTAGCAGCCACATTATATGTTAGAGAACTCATCTTTACGTGTAATACATGCTCATTAGTCTTTACCTGGAACCCAGCTTCTTTTTGGCTGAATGAAATAAAGTAAGGTTGCATTGCGTCCATGATACTAGGCATACCATTCGAGTAGTCTTTAATATTAAAACCATTGATGGGTCGTTGTGTTACATGCACATGGGTGTCACAGAACCGGTAGAAGTTTATAAATCTTTTAAAAGGGTTTCCAGGAATAGCATATACCTGATGGTACATTTGGCTGTATGACTCTGGTGTCGGTGTGCCAGATAGCAAGATAACCAATGGGTCATTTTTCTGTATGATTATCCTTACTTGTTTTGCTCTTTTACTAGGCTTAGGAAATGCACCTATGGAATGAGCCTCATCCAATACAACCAGATCATAGCTTCCTTCGATCTTGTGTAAGCTCTCATAGTTAATTACTTCTAGGGTAAACTTAGGCTCCATCATCTGGTAGTCAGCCTCGATAGAACTAATTGCTTTCTTCTTTGTAATAAACAGAACGCTTTTAGCTCTCATCTCTTTGGCTATACCTAAACTGGTAAGCGTCTTTCCTGTTCTGACCTCCATGGCTAGGTAAACAAAACCATGCTCGGCAATTACATCTGATCCTTTAGTTATTATTTCCTCCTGATAATCTCTAAACTTCATAATAGTTTCTGTTGTACTTGTCCTTCTGATCGAGGTTTAATTCTTATCCAGTTACCCACCATGTCTCTGTCAGCTTCAGGCTTTAATCCTTGACTGTAAAGACAATAAGCTGCCATCCATTTTCCAAATTTAAACTTTGATATCATATACTTTCCACCCTTATAGTCATCATAATGAGATAGAAAGTCAAAGTACAATGGGTTGAGATGTAATTTTGTATTTACTTTGAGTAGTGGATTATTAGGGCTATTACCTGTTACTCCACACCAAGCACAAAAATCGGGATTGGTTTTCATAATTAAATTTTTTAACTCACGATTAATAGAGTCGCTTTCAATAAGTCCCGACTTCAAATATAGCTGTAAGTTTTTTATCATGTAATTATCAAACTGACACCAATCATCTTGATCCCACTTCTCTCCAAAAAGAAACTTTCCAAACTCTTGCATAGGAGTAAATGAGGGGGTGTAGTATGATGCAATTTCAAGCTCCCACCTTCGTCGAGCAAATGAAGCCCCGCTCCCTTTAATAGTATAATTAGTGGTAAGGGCAACCTTGGGGGACTTGTTAAAAGCAATTTTTATACTATCCTTATTTTTCTTCTCGACAGTAATTCCTTCGGTTATAACACTAAACAATCTTTCAAAGTCAAAGTATTTTTTTACGTCATCAAAGACCAAAACTTGCGTGTCGGCAGATACTAATTGATAGGGAAATGATTTGTCAAAGTTAAAAGACTTACCGTCTATCATAACTAATTTCTTCATATGTCCCAAGGCTTGAAGCCATATACCTTTACCAGTTCCACCGTTAGCATCATCAATAGAAATATTTTCATCGTTTAAGATAACGGCAGGACAATAGGATATGTTCTTGTGTGCGTGCATCATGTAGCCAAGTGTTGACTCTAAGGTAAGCACCCTTTCTTTTTCATTGTTTGCAATGTTACTTATAAAGGTTTCAAAATTATTCTTTTTCTCTTCACATGAAGTGTAAGTCCTGTTAATGACATGGTCTTTCCAAATATAAGAGTCAAGATCCAAGTAGTCTATCGCAACCACTTCGTTTTTAGTTATCTTAACCGCACAATTCTCATAGTACAAGTATGCGTTATCTATACTATCTTCATTGAAATAAACATCTATAGTTGCCAGCAAGGACAAAAAGTCCTCCCTAAAAAGCCGTGTCTGATCAGCAAAATAATTATACACAGCCATGTCTTCAAGCCCGTGGAGATGGTCTAAAATAAAATCTTTTATCTCTCTGTCAGAACAGTGATCTATAAGGTTATTGGTTACACGTACAAACACATAATTTTTTTGACCCTCGGGGCAAAACTTAAAGAATCCGTTCATTTCTAAAAAGTTCTTAAATATCAGTGGTATAGCTTTGACCACTCCCTTTGAAGTTATTGTCCAGAACTTAACGGAGTTGTTTTCTTCCGCCTCCTCTAATACGGAGTCTATTACACTTATCGCCAAGTTCGACTCCTGAAGGTCTTGACGTATGGCTTTTTTTGTTTCACCCCTTCTTAAACGCTGTTGAATATCATTTATCTTATCGTCATCTTCATAGAACTTAGTGTTAAAGTTTTGCGTGTGTGAGTATGCAGACTTTATAGTTGTATTGATCTCATTTGCATTGAAGTCTCTGCTTTCATACTTACTTAGAACCATAGATGCTGTGGCTTGGGTAACGCCATAGTCGTTAAATGCCATCGCTAAAATAAATGCATTTTGGTTTCTTTGCCCAGGGGACATAGGATAGTTCTTCTGATGCCATTTAGTAAGTATCTCAATAATTTTACTTTCCTCAGTAATTGGGATTGTTTTAGCTATGTTGTCAGAGTTGTATTCTTTGTACTCCAAGTCTTCGATTTCCTCCCACTTTTTTGCTTCAGCATTAATATAAATTAAGGGATCATAAGATTCATAACACACTCTACTTAAATTTTTAGATGTTGTGTCAAAAAACTTAGAGTTAAAATGTTTTTCTAAAGCAATAAAATAACCCACATGGTTTTTAGGGTCTCCAGGTATTCTTACTAACACCTTTAGACCTTTTCCAGAGGGAGAAACAAAACAACTATATACGTAAGGGTTATCAGAGAATTTTTTTTTATCTTTTAGAAGTAATTCTTTCTTAGAATAACCATCAAAATCTAAACATATTAGACCACTATGCTCTATTATTGATACGTCTGATCTTTTGTTGAACTTTCCAGAAAACACTATCGATGGAAGTTGTTTTTTGATTTCGTTTCTCTTTACTTTATCAGGCTCTCTTCTTATTGATTTTACCAACTCTTTTGATGCTCCAGTTTTAATTCTATTTAAGATAACATCAACATCTCTGAAGAAAGGAGCAGTAGTTGTGTTAATATTTTTGAAGATTGTGACTATATATGACATTAAAATGTTGGTTTTATGTTGGTTTTATTGTTGCATAGCTTTGCATTAGTAGGAATTATGTTGAAAATGTTGGTTTTAAAGGTCAATACAAATTTAGAAATAAATAAATATAAATATAAATATATATATATCTATAAAGAAAAATATTTTTAACATTTAACATAAAAAAAAGGGGGAAACAATTCCCCCTAGTTTAGTCAGGGTTTATTAAAACGGTAAATCATCCTCTTCTTTCGCAGTTTCAGGCGCCTCTTCTGGCTTGTTTTTAGGAGTGGCATACTCAGTGTCCAACATGAGTTTACCAAGCTTATGAGACACTTTGTTTTCTGCGTCCCAAATGTCAATAGTTATACCACCGTCTTCCCACATTGCGGCTTTGACTTTAAGTTGATGACCGTACTTTTCGGTCTTCTCAACTTTTCCTGGGACTGTTCTTACTGCTTTACCTAAATTATCTAATTGTAGATTTCCGAAGTACTTTTGCTTAATTGCCATTGTTTTAAATTTATTAAGTTAGAATTGTGTTATATATAAAAGATTCAATATTACGAGTTCCCTCTTTCCACTGCAAGTATCTTGTTACAGCCTCCTGAGTTTTTTGTTTACCCCTAAGTATTACCTCGTCCGTAGATGGGTGAACACCTATCTCATAATACTTAGTACCATCCTTTCGTAGTTTCTTAACATTTCCAATAACAAGAAATACAAGAGGTAATTTAAAAATAGACTGATAAATAAATGCCTGACTGTCGTAAGAAGAATCAAACTTAACCGCTTGTGGAAACCTCTTTACATTATCGGTAGTCTTATAGTCTAAAATAATGCCATTTGAAATCAGATCAGCCTTTCCCTTAAATTCAACATTAAAGATTTTCTCAATCCCTGGTTGTTCTGTTTTAGCTTTATTGTCTGTGATATACTCATAAATAGATTTATTGCCTATGGTGTTTGTATTGGTCTTAGGATTGTTTTTATCCAAGAACCACTCCACTTGCTCCTCTACTTGGTCAGCTTCCTTACGAGTTAGAGCCATGTCAAGATCATGCTCAACTAAGAACTCCTTGTATGCCTTCCCTCTAGTCTCGGTCT
>Ga0308012_10000356_pt1 | contig 28885 bp, 20 predicted proteins | sample Neamet179_FD_203133 | JGI IMG/M metagenome (GOLD analysis project Ga0308012, IMG submission 203133) | Marine microbial communities from water near the shore, Antarctic Ocean - #179 | ecosystem: Environmental > Aquatic > Marine > Unclassified | place: Southern Ocean | collected 2014-07-25 | reverse complement strand
GTGGAGAAAGTAATACCACCACCCAAGGCCAGCTAAAACAAATTTACAACGGTGTGTGGAATATTAATGACAAAACGGGTAAATACCCAATGCTAAGACATTTCTATGTAACACAGTACAACAGTGGTGAAGCTACTTTTCAAGGCAGACTTACAAGATTAACGGACTATAATAGTAGTTATAGCCATGATTATGTTGGTATGTTTTCATTCAAATTTGCTCAACAACAAGATGTTTGGGATTTATTAAATGGCCTAAAAGACGATGAAATTCGTGCTATAGGTAGAGCTGCTGCAGAAAATGGTAGAAAGATGTTTTTTAGACCTTTTTATGAATTTAATCAATACGGTGACAGCAAAGATATTTGGACTGGCATGGCAGGTAATGGTGGGAAAACAGGCCCACAATGGTTCATAGAAGCGTGGAATAGATTTCGTGCACTCGTAAGAGAGGGTGTCGATGAAGTAAATGGAGATAAGAATAAAATTGCCTTTGTTTGGTGTCTATTAGCCTCTAACCCTACAGATTATCAAGCATTTTACCCTGGCGACAGCCAGGTGGACTGGATAGGCATAGATATTTTTAGTGTAGATAACTTGAACATTGCTAAAGGTAGCGTGCTTAACTGGGTGAAGAGCTCTACTAATCGTGGTGACGGCAAGCCCAAGCCAATCATTTTACCTGAGGTTCAACCAGCTTTGCCATATGGTGGTAATGGTGACGTAAGTACACAAGGTAAACAAAATTCTGTTGATCAGTTTTTCAGCCCTCTGTTTGACTTTATGGCAAATAATAATGAAGTTAAAGGCCTTGTTTACATGAACTTCTGGTTTAATAAGCTATACACTGATGGCGGTAATGATTGGGTTAAAGAAATAGGATTAGACCAGTGGGGTGATGGTCGTATTCATCCAACAGCTGATAGCAATTGGGACTCAACCGTATTCGATTTTTTTAGGGGAAAAATAAGTTCAAGCACTTACCTAGCTGAAGGGGAAGACGGAAAACTTAAATAGTTAAGTCATCATAACGCTGATATGAAAATATCATAACTTTCAGGCCTTGATATCACTCTATTATCAAGGCCTGAACACTTGTTCACTATAAATCCTCATCATAAATCGCGACTAAAATAAAAAACTTCATTCCTATTATTGGTTTATTCAATTCATAAAATTAAAGCAAATAATAATGGACTTAAGCCAAGTCATTCCTGTAATAAACGTTATATCAAAAATCTTATACATGTATCTGTTGGGTTAAGTGACGTAGTAATCTATCCATTGCTCGGTAAGATAACGCCTCGACTAAATGTTTATGACCAACATTAGAGGACGCTTCCATGTCTGCAAGTGTACGAGCGATTTTTAAAATTTTGTGATGAGCGCGCGTAGACAGCCCTAGTTTTTCTACCGCAAGCTCTAGAAATTCATTATCATCGGCACTTAAATGACAATACTGTTTTAATTCACTGCTGCTAATATGTGCGTTTGCCTTACCTTGTCTTTTTAATTGAATTGACCGGCACACTCGAACCCGTTTTTGTACTTCTACGCTTGTCTCATTATTCTGATCACTTTGCGCCCAAGTACCTCGTGGTAATCTTGCCACTTCAATTTGAATATCTATTCTGTCCAGAAATGGACCTGATAAACGACTTAAGTAGCGTAATACTTGCTCTGGAGTACTACGTTTATCATTATAAAATCCTGTTGGACTAGGGTTCATCGCCGCAATTAATTGAAAGCGAGCAGGAAAGCATTGTTTGTGCATAGCGCGTGAAATAGTCACCTCTCCTGATTCCATCGGCTCCCGTAATACATCCAATACTTTTCGCTCAAACTCAGGTAATTCATCTAAAAATAAAACACCGTTATGCGCTAAAGTGATCTCTCCTGGTTTTGGCTGACTACCTCCCCCCACTAATGCTGCTGATGACGCGGTATGATGAGGTGCTCTAAAGGGACGAGTAAACCACGACTTACGCGTAATATCTTGATGGCTAATTGACTGTATTGCTGCGACCTCAAGTGCCTCTTCCTCTGTCATTGCCGGTAATATTCCAGCTAAACGGCTCGCTAACATTGTCTTACCGGTACCTGGCGGGCCTATAAATAACAAATTATGCCCCCCACTCGCCGCTATTTCTAAAGCACGTTTCGCTAAGGGTTGCCCCATAACATCACTAATATCTAATACTTGCTCTACAGGCTCTACAATGGCATCGGCTTCGGTAGTTAGCGGTAAGACTTGTTGACCCGAAAAATGAGAAAATAATTGTGTTAAATGATTAATACCATGAATTTTAGCTTGCTTAACCCAGCTAGCCTGCTCGATGTTTTGCATGGGAATAATCAAGGTTCTTTCACTTTGACTACTCGCCAAAGCAACCGGTATTTCACCAACAATCGCACGTAACTCCCCTGATAAGGCAAGCTCTCCAGCAAATTCATATTGAGATAAGTCAACGGGGGGAAGTTGATCAGAGGCCGCAAGAATACCTACCGCAATAGGTAAATCAAAACGTCCGCCTTCTTTGGGTAAATCCGCGGGGGCTAAATTGATAGTTATACGCTTAGCAGGGAATTCATAGCCACAGTTGATAATAGCACTACGTACCCTATCTTTTGATTCTTTGACCGATGCCTCAGGTAGGCCAACAATGTTGAAAGCAGGTAGGCCATTGGCCAGATGAACTTCCACCGTAACAAGCGGTGACTCAAGACCTATTCTAGCTCTGCTATATACACAAGATAGTGACATATAAATTCCATTTTATTGAATCCTATCTTTAGTGTAGTTCAAATACTTAAAAAGTATTTTACGACCACTCTTCTGTAAACATTAAATAGTGTTAATCTATTTAGGGGATGAAGCTTAACATTAAGTAAAAATAGCCCGTGATTTAAGAACTATATTAGCGCTGTTATACACAAAAAAAGTGACATATAAATCCCTTTTTATTGATTCATTTTGCCTGTGTCATTCAAATATTTAAAAATGGTTTTATTACCCCTTGTCGATTGCTGTATAAAAAAGCTATAATAAAAAAACTTGCATATAGCGTTATAGCTATGATACTAATCTAGTAGGCAAGTGAAGTTGATTAAGCAATAGAATAATCAACCGACTTAAAATAATAAGTAAAGAGAAAATAGATAAGATGCATAAATTTCACTTAATTATAATAAACCTTCTCGTCGTGGTGATTGTCAAATCATCTCGAGGGTTTTGTTGAGCTAAAGAAAAGCATTTAATCAAATAACAAACCCTCGCTTCGCAAGAACCGAGGGTTTTCGTTTTAGTACTTCTTGCTAAAGAATGTATTAAATACAAATACTGAAAATACAGACATTAACAAGATAAAGTTGGAATCATCATGACCGAGAGTAAAACGCTAACAGGCGGCGCACTATTATTTGAAGTATTACAAGAGCATGGCGTACAGCACGTTTTTGGCTACCCCGGTGGTGCCATCATGCCAATTTATGACGCTTTATACGACAGTGATGTAAAACATTTCCTCTGCCGCCATGAGCAAGGTGCTGCGTTTTCTGCCGTTGGTTATGCGCGTGCCGCAGGTACCGTTGGCGTATGTTTAGCGACTTCAGGTCCGGGTGCAACAAACTTGATCACCGGTCTTGCTGATGCACTCGCTGACTCTATTCCTGTTGTTGCTATTACAGGACAAGTTCCTACTGCTGCTATGGGTAGTGATGCTTTCCAAGAAATTGATATTTTTGGTTTATCTCTTGCTTGTACTAAACACTCTTTCCAAGTGACAAATATTAATGATCTTGAGAAAGTATTACATCAAGCTTTTGCCATTGCTTTAGAAGGTCGCCAAGGACCTGTGCTTGTTGATATCCCTAAAGATATACAACTGGCTGAAGTAACTGAACGCTTAGACAAGCTTTCTAATTTAAAAAACAAAGTAAAATTACCACTGGCTGATATCAGTAAAGCGCTCGATCTATTAACACAGGCTAAGCAACCTATTTTGTATGTAGGTGGCGGTGTTGGTATGGCTAACGCAGTAACAGAAGTAAGAGAATTTGCTGAAAAAACAGGTATGCCCAGTGTTTCGACCTTAAAAGGTTTAGGTGCGCTTAATCCTAAGAGTGAAAATTATTTAGGTATGTTAGGTATGCACGGCACAAAAGCCGCTAACTTAGCCGTTCAAGAGAGTGATTTATTAGTGGTTGTAGGGGCTCGTTTTGATGACCGAGTAACAGGTAAACTTGATGAGTTTGCTCCTAATGCTAAAGTGATCCATTTTGATATTGATACGGCTGAAATTAATAAGCGTCGCACCGCTAACGCCTCAATTTTAGGTGATTTAAAAGGTAACTTACCCTTACTAACTACTGATTTAAACATCGCAGCTTGGCAAGAAAAAGTGCAAAAAAATAAAGCTGATTGTGCATGGCGTTATGATCATCCAGGCGAAAGTATCTATGCTCCTGCGGTATTAAATACAATCAGTACCCTCATGCCAAAGAATACCTGTGTAACGACCGATGTGGGTCAACATCAAATGTGGACTGCACAACACATGGTATTTGATGATCCAAGTAACTTTTTAACCAGTGCTGGTATGGGCACCATGGGTTTTGGTTTACCTGCAGCAATTGGTGCACAAATATCACGACCTCGTGATACGGTTATTGCCGTATCAGGTGATGGGTCGATTATGATGAACGTACAAGAATTTGCCACCATTAAACGTTACCAAATCCCCGTGAAAACAGTGATTATTGATAATGAAAAATTAGGTATGGTTCGCCAATGGCAAGAACTATTTTTTGATGGCAGATTAAGCGAAACAGATTTATCTGATAACCCTGACTTTATCATGCTCGCAACCGCATTTGACATAAAAGCAAAATTGATTACTAAAAAATCTGAAATTGAGGATGCAGTAAAAGAAATGCTCGATCATGACGGCCCTTACTTATTACAAGTAAAAATTGACGCCGCAGATAATGTTTGGCCATTAGTACCGCCAAATACAGCCAACGATAAAATGATGGAGGGTGTTTAATATGAATCCCGCAACACTAAATAAATATAACTTAATTATCATGGCTGATGATAAGCAAGTGGTACTAGAAAGAATTTTACAAGTAACTCGATACCGTGGTTTTTTAATCAACGGCATAAATGCCGAAGTAAATACAGGTAATAATATTGCCACAATTACGATGAGTGTTAGCAGCGATCGACCTATTACTTTGTTAGTTGATCAAATTAACAAATTAATAGATATCAAAGGTGTTGAAATAGACACAAGTGCCGTATAAACGCTGAATTATGGCGCTTTAAAGCAATAGACTAAAAATTCGCTCATCAATAATTTGTATTACCTTGGTAAATAAGTCGGGGAGTCAATTATAAAAGAGCAACACACTTAGGAAAAGAAAATGGCTAAAGTAAACGCAGACTTAATTTGGTTTAACGGTGAATTAATGCCGTGGCAAAACGCTACAGTTCACGTCATGAGTCACGCATTACATTACGGCTCTTCTGTTTTTGAAGGCATTCGTGCATACGAAACGCATAAGGGAACGTGTATTTTTCGTTTAGAAGAGCATATTGCACGTCTTTTTAATTCAGCAAAGATTTACCGCATGAATATCCCTTTCTCACAAGAAGAGATTATTCAAGCCTGTAAAGATGCCGTTGTTCAAAATAATCTAAAATCTGCTTACTTACGTCCTCTGTTTTTCTTAGGGGATATTGGTATGGGTCTTCGTCCACCATTAGACGCAGTAGCTGATGCGATGATAGCTGCCTTTAGTTGGGAAGCTTACTTAGGCGCAGAAGCAATCGAGCAAGGTGTTGATGTGGGTGTTTCTAGCTGGAACCGCCTAGCGCCAAACACCATGCCAACGGCTGCAAAAGCAGGTGGTAACTACTTATCTTCACAACTAATTTCAACTGAAGCACATCGCCATGGTTATACTGAAGGTATTGCGTTAGACGTAAATAACCTAGTGAGTGAAGGTGCAGGACAAAATTTATTCTTAGTGAGTAAAGGTGTTATCTATACGCCGCCTAGTTCAGCCTCTATTTTAACAGGGTTAACTCGTGACGTAGTTATGACATTAGCTGCTGATTTAGGCTATGAAGTACGAGAAGAAACTATTGCTCGTGATGCTTTATACATTGCTGATGAGTTCTTCATGACGGGTACTGCTACTGAAATTGTTCCGGTTAAAACGGTTGACGGTTTACCCGTAGGTACTGGCTCTCGTGGTCCTATTACTAAAACGTTACAAGATGCCTTTTTCGGTATTTTTGATGGCACTACAGAAGATAAATGGGGCTGGTTAGAACCAGTAGAATAACCTAAGTATCTCTCTTTCAGCACACTAGCTTCAAACTTTTGATAATCGTGTGCTGAAACTTAATAATGAAATAAAGTTTCATTTTTAAAGCTATTACGTAATTCAATATAATGTTTATTACATAAATAGTTTTAACAATAAAATTGCTTAATCAAGTTTATAACAAACTCGATTAAATAAAAAAGTAACGTTACCTTACGTTTCCTATAATTAGCTAACGCTTACTTTCCTTATATTACCTTTAAATTGGATACCCAAACCATGCCTAAATTAAGATCTGCAACCTCAACCCAAGGCCGTAATATGGCTGGTGCTCGTGCTTTATGGCGTGCAACAGGCATGACTGATGGCGATTTTGGAAAGCCAATTATTGCTGTAGTTAACTCTTTCACACAATTTGTGCCTGGTCACGTACATCTAAAAGATATGGGGCAATTAGTTGCTGGCGCTATTGAAGACGCAGGTGGTGTTGCTAAAGAATTTAATACTATTGCCGTTGATGATGGCATTGCTATGGGTCATTCAGGTATGCTTTACAGCTTGCCTTCACGTGATTTAATTGCCGACTCTGTTGAATACATGGTCAATGCACATTGTGCTGACGCTATGGTATGTATCTCTAACTGTGACAAAATTACTCCGGGTATGATGATGGCTGCAATGCGCTTAAACATCCCTGTAATATTTGTTTCAGGTGGCCCAATGGAAGCAGGTAAAACTACGCTTTCAAACCAAGTCATTAAACTTGATTTAGTTGATGCCATGATTAAAGGCGCCGACCCTACAGTAAGTGATGAAGACAGTGATAAAATAGAACGTTCTGCCTGTCCAACGTGTGGTTCATGTTCTGGTATGTTTACTGCTAACTCAATGAACTGTTTAGCGGAAGCACTTGGCCTTGCCTTACCAGGTAACGGTTCAATGTTAGCGACTCATGCCGACCGTAAAAAATTATTTTTAGACGCAGGTAAAGAGATTGTTAACTTAACTAAACGTTACTACCAAGATAATGACGATTCAGCGTTACCACGTAATATTGCCTGTAAAGAAGCTTTGCATAATGCCATGTGTTTAGACATTTCGATGGGTGGCTCAACCAATACTATTTTGCATCTACTTGCGATAGCACAAGAAGCAGAAATTGATTACACCATGGACGACATGGATAAATTATCACGTATTGTTCCCCAGCTTTGTAAAGTGGCGCCGTCTACCCCTGAGTACCATATGGAAGATGTGCATCGCGCCGGTGGTGTAATCGCAATTTTAGGTGAGTTAGAACGCGCTAATTTACTAAAAACAAATGTACCTAATGTACTAGGTACTACTTTAGCCGATGTTATTGCTAAATATGACATTACCATCACTGATGATGAAGATGTTAAAAAATTCTATCGTGCTGGCCCTGCCGGTATTCGTACCACTAAAGCCTTCAGTCAAGATTGTCGTTGGGATACGTTAGATGACGACCGCGCTAACGGTTGTATTCGTAGTCTTGAAAACGCTTTCTCGTTAGAAGGGGGTTTAGCAGTACTTTCAGGTAACATTGCCCCTGATGGCTGTGTTGTAAAAACAGCTGGTGTCAGTGACGACAACTTAGTATTCACGGGCCCTGCACATATTTTTGAAAGCCAAGATGATGCTGTTTCTGCTATTCTTGATAAAAAGGTTGTTGCGGGTGAAGTCGTTGTTATTCGTTACGAAGGCCCTAAAGGCGGACCAGGTATGCAAGAAATGCTTTACCCGACTACCTACTTAAAATCTATGGGTTTAGGTAAAGCCTGTGCGTTACTTACTGATGGTCGTTTCTCTGGTGGTACTTCAGGCTTATCAATTGGGCATGTTTCTCCAGAAGCGGCTGATGGCGGTACAATCGCTTTAGTTGAGCAAGGTGATATCATTCATATTGATATTCCTACGCGTGAAATTACATTGCAAGTACCTGAAGCTGTACTTGAGGCGCGTCGCGCAGTAATGGAAGCTAAAGGCAAAAACGCTTGGAAGCCTGCTGATCGTGTTCGCCCAATTAGTTATGCACTTAAAAACTACGCAATGCTAGCAACAAGTGCTGATAAAGGGGCTGTACGTAACCGTGATCTACTTGATGGTTTAGTTGATTAATCACTAGAGCTATGCTAAAAAATTAATTTTAGCACGTTAAATTAAGTTATAAACAGTAAACCTAAACAGGCATATATACGTATAACTGTTTAGGTTTTCTCATTTTGGAAATTGAATAAATGGACACTAAAAGCCAAACGTTATTAACACAACAAGCAATACAATTAGATTACCTTAGACGTATTCTATTAGCGCCTATTTATGATTTAGCGATTGAAACCGAGTTAACGCATTTTACTAAGTTATCAACACGATTAAATAACCAGATTTATTTAAAACGTGAAGACCAACAACTTGTCCATTCATTTAAGTTACGTGGAGCTTACAATAAGCTTAACAGCTTGACTGAAGAGCAATGTATTCATGGTGTTATTGCCGCTTCCGCAGGTAACCATGCACAAGGTTTAGCCTTAGCAGCTAAAAAATTAGGCATTAAAGCAACAATCGTTATGCCAACAACTACCCCAGACATTAAAGTTAACAACGTAAGAAATTTTGGAGGTGAAGTGCGTCTTGTTGGCAACAACTTTAATGAAGCACAAGCTGCTTCTATGGTGTATGCCAAAGCCGAAAATAAAACATTAGTTCACCCCTTTGACGATGAAGAAGTTATTATTGGTCAAGGTACGGTTGCTAAAGAATTGTTACAACAACTACCTAATGCTGATGTGGTATTTATTCCTGTTGGCGGTGGTGGGTTACTGGCAGGTATGTCGGTATATTTAAAGCAATTAAGTCCAAAAACTAAAATTATTGGTGTTGAAGCGGAAGACTCTGCCTGTTTAAAAGCTGCGTTAGAGGCAGGTAAACCGGTTGATCTTAAGCAAGTAGGTTTATTTGCTGATGGTGTAGCCGTTAAACGTATTGGTGAAAATACGTTTAATTTAATTAAACACTATTGTGATGAAGTGATTACCGTAACTACCGATGAAATTTGTGCCTCTATCAAAGACGTATTTGAACAAACCCGTGTTATTGCTGAGCCTGCTGGTGCGCTCTCTTTAGCTGGCTTACAAAAATATTGTATGACAAGTAAAGGCGGAGAATCATTAGCGGCTATTTTGTCTGGTGCTAATATGAATTTTCATACCTTACGTTATGTGTCAGAACGCTGTGAATTAAGTGAAAATAAAGAAGCGATTTTATCCGTAACCATCCCTGAAGAAAAAGGCAGTTTTAAACGCTTTTGTAAAGCGATAGGTAACCGTGCCATTACTGAATTTAATTACCGTTACTCTGGTAAAGCTAGCGCTGATGTTTTTGTTGGTGTTCGCTTAGGTGGCGATGTAAATGAACGTAAAGAAATGCTACAAGGCCTAGAAAGTGCTCATTATAAAGCGGTAGACTTTACCGATAATGAATTAGCTAAATTACATGTGCGTTACATGATTGGTGGCAAAAACTATAATGCTAATAGTAATAAACATGATGAGCGCCTGTTTAGTTTCGAGTTTCCTGAATACCCTGGTGCTTTAGAGAAATTCTTAGACGCTGTAGGGGAACAGTGGAATATTACATTATTTCATTACCGTAACCATGGTGCTGCATTTGGTCAGGTACTTGCCGGCTTTAATCTTGATAAAAGCCAACAAAATGATTTTTTCAAACACCTTAATGATCTTGGTTATCAATGGCAAGAAGAAACCGAAAATTTAGCGTATCAAGCTTTTTTAAATTAATGTAGATATGCCAATAAAAGGTACCAATAAAATAAGTATTTTATTGGTACCTTTAAATATCTATTTAAGCATTATTCATACGCTTTATTTCTTAGCTACTGACGTATCCATTTTTTTTAACGATCGTAAAAACAGTCCTAATCCACCCATAGCAAGTACCAAAATAACGATTAAATCAAACGATGTCATTGTCCTAAAGCTAAAGCGAATAGACGATATAACACCAAATATAAGTCCCGTAATAGAGCCAAGTGCGAGTATCCAACCCAAGACATTTTTACTGCTATAAAAAATGAGTCCTACGCCAAACATAAATGGGATCATCACCATGCCACTAGTAACATTGTAATTACCACCTGCTGCTGAAAATCCATATAATCGCATCCCCATACCAAAGCTAGAGCTGACCGTTATAGCATTAAGTAATAAGTAAAACCCTCCGCACATCATAACGAGTCCAATGAAAAACTGCCCTAAACCACCTGATGTTCCACCTGCACCGCGCATAAAACCTCTTATTTATAATAAGTTAACTAATTTAATTAATTCTCTAATTTTATTAGTGTTATTGCCATATTTACTATCGATAATACCTGAGCTGAGATGAAAATACCAAGGTAACAAAGAGACTCTTATTTAACTATTCTTGGTAAAAGTGCTAGAATTGAATACATATTATTATCGACTCTTTAGCTAAGTACTGCTTGTGACTATTTTCATCAATAAAACAATCATGATGTTTTTGTTTTGTTTGATCTTTATTGGTCAATCAATCGCTTCAACGACGATGCTTTATAATATGACAAGTATGCAATTAATGGCTAAAGACTCGTCGATAAAAAGTACACCTGATATGATGACCATGTCTGATGCCTCAACCAGTCATATAAGTGCTACCTCTGATGCTAATCAACAACGTATAACCACAACCGCTTGTCATACTATGCCTACTGAAAGATCAACCGAAGTGTGTTGCGCACAAGAATGTGATTGTTTAACGGGTGCTTGTTCAGCGGTATTGACCCTCTTCACATATACTCATTACGCCCCTCTATTTACCCCTGTTTGTAAAATACAATCACCTAGTACACTCATTATAAGTAAAATTATTACCTCCTTTTATAGACCCCCGATACTGAGTTAGCCACAGCTTTACTGTGTCTAAATTTTATTGTCTTACTGTAATTATTTCTGTTTTAAAATGATATGCAGTAAAAACCGCTCATCTTCGGTCTATTTACGATAGATCATATGTATAACGTCTTTATTAATAAAATTTTTGTTAACAAAGCCCTTATTGTCATAAATATTTCCTTAGGAGGGAGTTATGCTTTCCTTTTACTTTCCCGTTAAAACTAACGTAACCTTTTCATGCCTCTTAACATTGAGTTGGTTATGTACAACTAGCGTAACTCTGTATGCTGCTGATTATAATGCTAACAATACTAAAAACGTTTGGTCGTTTCATAATACCGTAACCATTGCGCAAAAAAATGACCCTTGGTTGATCGGTAATAAACACCAACAGCAAGCAATTGAATCATTAAGTGAGGCTGCTGCTAGCATGCCAGATCCAACCCTATCATTAGGTTTAGTAAACTTGCCTACTGATAGCTTTGAGTTTTCTCAAGAAAATATGACACAACTAAAAGTTGGCATTAGCCAAGTTTTCCCCCGTGGGGATAGTCTTGCCATAAAAAAACAGCAATTACGCATTCAAAGTGAAGCCTACCCTTTCCAACGTACCGACCGAGAAGCTAAAGTCGCGGTTATTGTGGGTAGTTTATGGCTTGATGTTTACAACCTTCAACAGAGTATTCATCTTATAGAGAAAAACCGTACTCTTTTTGAACAGTTAATTGACCTTACACAAACAAGCTACGCTTCAACAGTAGGTAAAACACGTCAATACGATATTATTCAGGCGCAACTTGAATTAACACAACTCGATGACCGCCTAGATAAACTCACGCAACATAAAAATGCTTACGTTGGTATGTTATCGCAATGGCTACCAAGGGCTTTTCTGACCGATGCAACACAAGAAAATATAAGCACTATCAACCAACTACACAATATAACGTTAGCCAAAGAGTTACCTCAACTTGACTTAATTTATAAGGATATACTTCGTTCAAGTTTAAATTTAGATAACGTTAACTCAATAAGTAAAAAAAGCGACATTACGATTAAAAGTATTACTAAATATTTTTATCACCACCCTGCGATACGTGCACTTGATAAAAAAATAACCGCTACAAAAACAGGTATTAATTTAGCTGAACAAGCTTATCGCCCTGAATGGGGGGTTAATGCCAATTATGGTTACCGAGATGATGATCCGTTAGGGAATAGCCGAACAGATTTATTTTCCATCGGGGTTACCTTTGATTTACCCCTTTTTACTAAAAACCGTCAGGCGTTAACCGTTAAATCAGCCGTTTCAGTAACCGAAGCGGTTAAAACAGAAAAAATATTATTACTACAACAATTACTCGGATCTTTTTCCAGTGCAAACGGCCGTTTGTCACGATTAAAGCAGCGTAAAGTACTTTATCAAACACGATTACTACCACAGGTACGCGATCAAGTAGAAGCCTCATTAATCGCTTATACCAATGACGAAGGTAATTTTTCTGATGTGGTTAGATCCCGTATCGCCCTACTTAATGCTGAAATTGATCAACTTAACTTATTCGTTAACGAGCAAAAAATAATATTAGAACTCAATTATCTGTTTGCTGGCCACTCAGGCACAACTAGAAATAGGCAACAGACCTTTGCTAAACGTGAGGAAAAATAATGACCGTTATTAACAATAATAATCAAAGTAAAAGTTCAAACATTCAAAGTAATACGCGCCGACTTATCGCTATAGGGATATTTATTGGCGTTATTGCAACAATAGCTGCTATAAAATTATTACCCCTTCCTTATTTACCTACTCACACCTTAATAGCCAGTGACTCAACCAATACCCCTGCTAACATCAACGAAAATAAGCCGCTGTATTGGGTGGCTCCAATGGATGCAAATTTTAGGCGCGATAAACCCGGTCAATCTCCGATGGGTATGGATTTAATTCCTTATTATGGTAGTCAAAACAATATAATTGACGAAGGTCCTGGCACTATAAAAATATCACCCAATGTTATTAATAATCTAGGTGTACGTACTACTACGGTAATTTATGGCAAGCTAAAAAGCACTATTGAAACAGTTGGCTACGTTGCTTACGATGAAGATAAATTAGTTACTATTCATCCACGGATTTCAGGCTGGATAGAAAAACTTTATATTAACGCAATTGGGGATCCTATAAAAAAAGATCAACCACTTTACGACATTTACTCACCCGAATTAATTAATGCGCAAGAGGAGTTATTACTCGCATTAGATCGAAAAAATAAACGCTTAATTACTGCCGCTAAAAATCGTCTTATTGCCCTAAAAATCCCGATGAGCCTAATTAAAGTCTTAAAGAAAGATAAAAAAGTACAACAGAATGTAACCTTTTACGCTCCACAAGACGGCGTTATTGAAAGCTTATCGGTTAGAGTTGGCTTTTTTGTGGAACCGGAAACGATGCTGTTATCGATAATCGATTTATCACAAGTCTGGGTCAAAGCTGAAGTTTTTGAACGTGATATTTTTAAAGTCGCGATGGGTAATAACGCCAGCATGCGTTTAGATTATTTACCGTCGAAGCAATGGCATGGCCAAATTAAACATATTCATCCAATGCTAAACCCAGAAACGAGAACAGGCATTATTAGGTTACATTTTGATAACCCACAAGGTGATTTAAAACCTAATATGTTTGCTCACATATCTATTGCCGTAAATGACACCGAACCGGCCTTACAAGTCGCTAAAGAAGCCGTTATTCGTACCGGATTTCAAGACAGAGTGGTACTCGCACTGGGTGATGGTTACTTTAAATCAGTCGCGGTAAAAACGGGGCGAATTGATCGCCATAATATTGAGATTATTTCGGGAATCTCTGCCGGTGACCACGTGGTAAGCTCCGCGCAATTTTTACTCGATTCAGAGTCGAGTAAAACTTCTGACTTTAAACGCATGAATGCAGAACAACACTCGTATTCAAACAATATGCGCGATAGCAACATACACGATAACGATATGAAATCGACTATACCTAATGAAATGTCTAATGAAGTGCATGATAAAGCTTCAGATCACCCTCACAATAAAATGATGGCGGGAGACAAATAATGATTGCTACTATTATTCGTTGGTCTGTTAATAACCGAGTTTTCGTTATACTCGCTACCATGATTTTAGTCGGTATTGGACTCTATTCTGTTAAAAATACGCCTATTGATGCGTTACCTGATTTATCTGACGTGCAAGTTATTATCAAAACTAGCTACCCAGGGCAAGCACCACAAGTCGTTGAAGATCAAGTAACGTATCCACTAACAACCGCAATGCTATCGGTACCTGGTGCCGTGACGGTTCGTGGTTTTTCTTTTTTTGGAGACTCTTATGTCTATGTTATTTTTGAAGAAAATACCGACCTTTACTGGGCGCGATCACGCGTATTAGCGTATTTAAGCCAAGTTTCTGCTAACTTGCCTCAAGCAGCAAAGCCCCAATTAGGTCCTGATGCCACGGGCGTAGGTTGGGTTTATCTTTATGCCTTGATTGATAAAACCGGACAACATGACTTAAGCCAATTACGCAGTTTACAAGATTGGTTTTTAAAGTATGAACTGCAAACAGTCAAAGGTGTTTCCGAAGTCAGCGCACTCGGCGGCATGGTCAAACAATACCAAGTGCAAGTTAACCCTAACAAACTACGTGCTTTTGGTATTCCGTTATCGCTTATTCAAACCGCAATAAAACAAGGTAATCAAGAAGTTGGTGCCTCTGTTATTGAAATGGCCGAAGCTGAATATATGGTAAGCGCTACCGGTTATCTAAAAGGTATTGAAGATCTTGAGAATATTCCGCTAGGGATTAATCAAAAGGGTACGCCATTATTACTCAAAGATGTTGCTGACATTGGTACAGGTCCACAAATGCGTCGCGGTATTGCCGAGCTTAATGGCGAAGGTGAAACTGTTGGTGGCATTGTGGTAATGCGCTTTGGTGAAAATGCGCAACAGGTTATTAATCGCGTAAAAGCCAAGCTAGAGCAATTGAAAAAGGGACTACCTGAGGGGGTAGAAGTTGTTACGGTCTATGACAGGTCAGCATTAATCGAAAGAGCCGTAAATAATTTAGCCATGAAGCTATTAGAAGAGTTTGGTGTTGTCGCACTCGTCTGCATTATTTTTCTGTTTCATTTACGGTCTTCTTTAGTCGTCATAATTAGCATTCCGGTTGGTATTTTAACCGCCTTTATTGTGATGCATATTCAAGGTTTGAATGCCAATATCATGTCACTTGGCGGTATTGCTATCGCGATTGGCGCTATGGTAGATGGTGCCATTGTCTTGATTGAAAACATGCACAAACACATGGAACGTTTGCCTCAAGAGCAACCTTTATCTAACGAAAAACGTTGGCAAATAGTCATTGATTCTGCCAGTGAAGTTGGCCCTGCATTATTTTTTAGTTTGCTTATTATCACGGTTAGTTTCATCCCTGTATTTACCTTAGAAGCGCAAGAAGGACGAATGTTCTCACCACTGGCGTACACTAAAACTTATGCTATGGCGGCCGCTGCAGCCTTAGCTATTACGTTAGTACCCGTATTAATGGGTTATCTTATTCGCGGTAAAGTGTTACCTGAACACAAAAACCCTGTAAATAAATTTTTAACCGCATTATATATGCCGCTCTTAAAAACCGTATTACGCTTCCCTAAAATAACGTTATTTGCAGTCGTTATTATTTTTATCATCGGTTTATACCCGTTAGATAAAATTGGAAGCGAATTTATTCCGCCTCTTGATGAAGGTGATTTAATGTATATGCCTACCACCTATCCGGGTATTTCAATTGGTCAAGCAAGGCAACTTTTACAGCAAACTGATAAGTTAATTAAAACCATACCTGAAGTAAAAACTGTTTTTGGCAAAGTGGGTCGAGCCGAAACGGCTACCGATCCAGCCCCCTTAACCATGATTGAAACCTTTATCCAATTTAAACCTCAAAGTGAATGGCGTGCAGGTGTCACTAGCGCTAGCTTGAAAAAAGAGCTAGATGCCTTAGTTAAGTTACCTGGTGTTACCAATGCGTGGGTTATGCCCATTAAAACTCGTATTGATATGCTAGCTACCGGCATAAAAACTCCGGTAGGTATTAAAATATCGGGGCCTAAACTGACAACAATTGAAGAAATAGGTAAACAACTTGAAACCATTTTAGTTAACGTTCCGGGTACTGCGTCTGTTTACTCTGAACGTGTTGCGGGTGGTCGATATATCAAGATAGATATTAAACGCGGTAAAGCAGCTCGTTATGGTTTAAATATTAGTGATATTCAACGCGTTATTGCCACTGCTATTGGCGGTATTAATGTTACCAATACGGTAGAAGGCTTAGAGCGTTATCCTGTTAATTTACGTTACCCTCAAGATTACCGAGACTCTCCAGAACAGCTCGCAAAATTACCGCTTGTTACCCCTAGTGGGCAACGCATTACATTGGGTGATGTTGCCCATATTTTTATTGAGGATGGGCCACCAGGTATTAAATCAGAAAATGCCCGCTTAACGGGTTGGGCGTTCGTCGATTTAACCAGTGAAGAAGGTATAGATATTGGTAATTATGTAGCGCTTGCACAAAAAGTATTAGATGAGGAGCTAATCCTCCCTACGGGTTATTCTATTACGTGGGCAGGTCAGTATGAATACATGCAGCGCGCTAAAGCTAAGCTCATCTATATTGTTCCTTTAACATTAGCGATTATCATTATATTACTGTATTTAAATTTTCGTAATGTTATTGAAGTCGCTATTATTTTAGGCACGCTACCACTAGCAATGGTAGGCAGTATTTGGCTAATGTATTTACAAGGCTTTAATTTTTCAGTCGCGGTGGGGGTCGGATTTATTGCACTGGCGGGCGTAGCAGTAGAAATTGGTGTCATTATGTTAGTGTACTTAAATCAAGCCTACCATACTTTATTAGCTGAAAACGCTAGACAAGAAAAGATCACGACCAAAGCCGATATATTACACGCAGTACTCTATGGCGCAGGTTTGAGAATAAGGCCTATTATGATGACCGGCGGTACGGTTATTATTGGTTTATTACCCATATTGTATGGTACCGGCACCGGCTCAGAAGTGATGAGCCGTATTGCCGCACCTATGGTAGGCGGTATGGCAAGTGCTATGTTATTAACCTTATTGGTACTACCGACAATCTATTATTTATGGCGTTCTGCTAAATACACCGCAACGAATACTTAACCCGTAATAATGATATACGGGTAATATATGAGTGACGTATGAGAGACGAAATATAGAGTGTATCAAATTTAATTCAGTGTAATATCTATACCCGTTTCACTTAAAGGTTCATGCTTAAAGTAGAACGGGTAATAGCGTTGTGCATGCTAATTTTTTAATCCCACAATGGTATATTCACCACTTACCGTGAGTTTAACCACTATTGGTTTATCTGATGTGTTTTTCCAGTACCAACCATGAACGCCTGAAAATGGTGTTATAAAGCTACCTTTCATTTCAGCTAATGTGGCAATAGCGTAACTTTCATAATAACCTGTAGTATCTCCTTCAGGCTCACCATGTAAGTCAAAAAATAATAGCCCGTTATCCGTCGACCATTGGTATTCCATTTTTGTAAACTGTGTCATAGCAAATTTATACTCAACACCACGTCCTGCAGGTACTACAACCTTAATAATATCGGTTTCGTGCTGACTACCCACCTCTTTATCTTGATTATTTGATTCAGCTTGCGATAGCTGTTGCTCTTTCGATTGCCTGTTAATTTGAGCGGTTAATGACGACTTAGTACTAGGCAGTGCTAACACGGTTAAACCCAGTTTCTCGCCAATACCGGTAGGATCAATATTATATTCTGCAGGTAATATAAAGCTAATCAATACAATGCCTGCAATAACCAATGCGATAATGGTTGATTTAAATAATGCTTTATTTGATAACGTTGGTTGCATAAAGTCTCTCTTACGTAGTGAAATAGCCAGTTAACTGAAAGCCTATTAATGTAAAGCCCGTACTCATTAATAACGTATTGGTTACCATTGAAAACCGCTTGAATGAATCATATTTACGCCAAAAACTGATCACTAATAATATAATGACCAATGCTGAAAATTGTCCAAGCTCAACCCCCAAATTAAAGGCAATTAAGTTAGCCAACAGCCCTTCTTGAGGCAAATTAAATTGTTGTAATTTTGTTGCCAAACCCAAGCCGTGAAATAAACCAAAAATCAGTACCGCTATTTTAGCGTTAGGTGTAAAGCCTAAAGTACGCTGAAAGCCACCTAAATTATCAAAGCCTTTATAAATAACAGAAAAACCAATAATGGCATCGATAATATAGGCATTAACTTGCACATTACCAAACACACCAAAAAGTAGTGTTAGGCTATGCCCTAAGGTAAACAGGCTAACATAAACTAAAATATCTTTGCTCTTATATAAAAAGAATATGACACCGGCTAAAAACAATAAATGATCGTACCCGGTCATCATATGTTTTGCGCCAATATACATAAAAGAGACAAATTGAATTCCGCTGTTATTTTGCAAGAAAATACGTGTACTTTCATCTACGCCATGTGCAATAACACCAAAAGAAGTAAGGCTAATTAGGCACAAGCTCATTAAAATAAAAATGAGACGATTACGTCGATATAACATTAAGAAACTCCGGATATTTCATTTTTTATCAATAAATTACAGGTAATTATATTGTAAATAAAAAGGTATAGTAAAGATTATCGACAGCATGCCCGTTAAATTAATCATAACAAGTTTTAACGTGCTCAGAAGCTAAGTAATGAACGTGAGTACCAAAGACTAATAGGTGTATGATTACACGTTTGGCTTCTCTGATATCCAAAGCTTAATCTCTCCCTTCACCACGATAATGTCATTCTCATCGTAGGCGGTAATATCCACAAGCATATCGCCAGGTTGCCAATCGTTTTGACTCACCTTAGCGACACAGCGAATATCGCTACCCGCTTTTGCGGTGTAATCAACCCTCATCCCTTTTGGGATCCAACGCAGATGTTTAGGGATAGAAGCCTCAGCCATAACACCCATTGCCATCTCTAATCCATTACAAATAGCGATCACATGTACCGTTTTTATATGATTAAAAACCTTTTTCTTTTTCTTGATAAGGCAAGTACATTGGTTAGGGACTAATTGTGAAATTTTAGGGCTAATAGTAGAAAAGTAAGGGGCTACACGACTCACAAAAATTGAAAAAATATTTTTACCAAAGGGGTATTTTTCAAGTCTCGCGTAAAGAGAAAGTATTTTATTGCTGTCATTCATCATACTATTAACCATCCATTAAGAATTGGACCGATTAGATTAAAGACCAAACGGATTAAGTGATTGTACAACTTAGCATTTCAGTAACGCGCTTAAAACCCGTAAAGTAATATTAATGAAATTGCATGGTGCTTTTATTTTTTACATCAATATAAGGTGAAAAGCCAAGCATGTAACTCACTTAGGCGAATCATTAAATGATCTATCTAAGTGGGTTACCTTATAATTTAATTATGGCTTAATATGACTTAATCGCGCTGATATAAAGACTCTATTGTACTTGTGGCAAGAGTGTTAGCATTAATCATATACCCCGCTAATGCACCTGAAGCATCTGCCGGTAGCTCAAGCTTTTCTACTGATAATGCATGTATGGTAAAGCGGTAATGATGAACTCCGTGTCCTGATGGCGGGCAAGCACCACCAAAGCCTTGGCTTCCATAGTCATTTTGTATTTGCATGCTCCCTTTCGGTACTAAATGCTTTTTAGTGCTACCTGCACCAGTTGCTAGTGAAGTTACCGTAAGAGGAATATTAACTACTTGCCAATGCCACCAACCACTACCTGTAGGTGCATCGGGATCATAAGCAGTAATAGCAAAACTTTTAGTGCCTTTAGGCACCCCTGACCACTCTAGTTGTGGCGATAAATCTTCACCGGTACAACCAAAACCATTAAATTCTTGAGCTTTTGACATAAATTCTCCCGTAGTAATATCATGGCTAGATAAGGTAAAGGTATCAGCGACAACCGCTGCTGAAAAACCTACGGAGAGTAAAGTAACTAATGTGAACGACTTAAACATAATGATGAACCTTATTAAATGATTGTGTTAGGAAGAATAAAGGGGTTAACTATTGATTAATATTTTAGCGACATACCACTTTATTTATAGTGACATTACCGTCAAATATTCGCCCTAACCTGTCATTTTCGTTTTTCTTAAATCCGAGGGTGTCAGACCAAACCGCTTTTTAAAACGGTCAGTGAATCGTGATTGCGATTGATAACCACATTGCTCAGCAATATACACAATGGCATGGCCTGTCGTTTGTAATAAATGCAAACCAAGTCCTAACTTTACTTGGTCTTTAATTTCTTGAATCGTGGTCCCTTCGGCCATTAACTTTCGTCTAAGTGTAGATTCGCTCATAGCCACTCGTTGGCAAAGCGTGGTAAGCGAGGTTTCTGTTGCGGGTTCCTCACTTAGAATAGCATGTATTTTTTGTCCTAACTTATGAGGCACAGCCATAGATAATATATCTTTATATCCCAAGTGATAAAGTAATTGTAGGATTTCCTTTCGGCGTAATGCCCACATGAATTGAGGTGCAAAAGCTGACCATTCAACAAACTGCTGTAAGCATGTGGCTAACGTAATAGATATTTTGCCAAGACTAAAAGGCGGTTTGCTATCAACATGAGTATTTAGACCAATAAAGTCGTCATATTCAAACTCAATAAGTAAGGCTAAATACTCTTTATCGTTGGGGATGTTACGCATGTTTATGGCTGGGTTATCCGATAAAAAAATAAAATCACCCGCCCGACAAATAATTTCTCCGTGCTTGCCTAGCTTTTTATCACCATCAAGTACCGCAATAAATAGAGGTTTGACCACGGGCACATTTAAAAGGTGTTGTTCTTTCATCGAGGAATAAATCGAAAAAGGTAACTGCCGACTTTCAATGTTAGTCGTTTTAATAGCATTAATAAGGTTATTCATATTTACTGTCATCTTAACTTATCTTTTTCCATGAAAACCTTTTACCAAGGTAAATAAAACGTATAACTTAACTACATTTTGCATAAGTGTTCCCATTCATTTTTACCTTTCCATGCGGCCAACCACGGAAAGAATTTAACCTCTGGCATTAGCTTAGCTATGCACAATTACTTTATCATCAGAATCATTAAGCCTATCTCGAATAAAAATAATCGCTATATATTACGTATAAGCGCAAAGCGTTACCTCATAAATATTAGGATTAAAATAGGTTATTTCACTGTTATGGTATGAAATTCTCCAATGTATTGACCACCTTTAATTTTTGCAATCAAACGTAGCTTATAACTATCACCTGCGTTAGCCACTAGATTACTTAAAGGTGTGTTACTGCGCCAATAATAAGGGCTCTTTTTCATACCTAATGGGTACGGTGTCATTTTGTCATTTTTATTAACTAAAATGAGTGTTGCACTATCTAGAGGGAAAGTTGAATTGATTTCGGTTACCCCCTCATTATCAGAAACATTTATTTTAAAATCGCCCGATATAAGCACACAGTCTTTATTGGCAATATCACAAGCCCCTTTAGGGACCAGTTGTATTATTTTATTTTGGGAAGCTTCGTTTTCTTCATAAAAATCGGCGGCAATAAAGCCTACAACAGCAAGAATAGGTGCGATCATGAAAGCAAGTTTTATGTGTTTATTCATCGGATTATCTTTTTAGTAGTGGATATTATTAACTGATATTAAGTTATATTAAGGTTATTTATAGTGCATTTTATTAAAACAAATTACCCTAAAAAAAGAAAGACTAGGCGACTTTTAAAATCAGTCGTCTAGTCTTATTTTTTACGATCTATGTTTACACAGTGTCTTCTTCATAAACGTTAACACAGCATAGGCTTTTTCTAGTGATCGTGTGCGGCACTAACATCGCCAGGAATGCGCATATTCTCTACCATTGCTTGAATATGAGCAGGTGCTGGACCCGTAAACTTAAGTACTGTGAACGCTACTGCAAAATTAACTAATGCGCCTACTGAACCAAATGCATTAGGAGAAATGCCGAAGAACCAATCTTTACCCATGTCACCTAGGAACGAAGTACCTGGAATAAACATAATACCTTTGTGTTGGAACACGTATAACATTGTTACACCAATACCTGCACACATACCTGAAATAGCTGCTGTACCACTCATTTTCTTAGAGAATATCCCCATCATTAAGGCGGGGAAGATACTTGATGCTGCTAGACCAAAGGCCAAGGCAACAGTACCCGCGGCAAAACCAGGCGGATTTAAACCAAGATAACCCGATATCAATATGGCAATCGTCATCACAACACGACCTGCAAGTAACTCATTTTTCTCTGACATGTCAGGCGTTAAGACCCCTTTCATTAAATCATGAGAAATTGAGGACGATATCGCGAGTAATAAACCGGCTGCAGTTGATAGTGCAGCGGCTAAACCACCGGCAGCGACTAAGGCAATAACCCAGTTTGGTAAATTAGCAATTGCAGGGTTAGCTAGTACCATAATGTCACGGTCAACTTTAACCATTTCATTAGTTGTTGCATCTGCAGTGTACTGAATTTTACCGTCACCATTTTTGTCTTCGTACTTCAACAGACCCGTTTTTTCCCAATCTTTAAACCATTGTGGACGTTCAGCATATTCAAGGTTTTGACCTGCTGTTGGTTCAATAGTATTCATTAGGTTTAAACGTGCCATTGCACCAACTGCCGGAGCAACTGTGTAAAGAAGTGCGATACAAACAAGTGCATAACCCGCTGAAGAACGTGCCGCTTGTACTGAAGGTACCGTGAAGAAGCGCATAATTACATGAGGAAGACCTGCAGTACCAATCATCAGAGACATAGTATATGCGAACATGTTTAACGTACCGCCTAAATTATCGGTGGTGTACTCTTTAAAGCCTAAATCCGTCACAACACTATCTAACTTATCAAGTAAGTAAACACCGCTACCATCTGCTAACGTACTACCTAAACCTAATTGTGGAATAGGGTTACCCGTTAGTTGTAATGAGATGAATACCGCGGGAATAGTATAAGCAAAAATCATAACGACATACTGAGCGATTTGCGTGTAAGTAATACCTTTCATACCACCTAATACCGCGTATACCCAAACAACGAACATACCAATGCCCAAGCCCAAGCCGTAATCAACTTCTAAGAAGCGAGAGAAAGCGACGCCTACCCCTTTCATTTGACCGATAATATAAGTAAGTGATGCAATAATTAAACAAGCAACCGCAACAATACGTGCCGCTTTTGAATAATAACGATCAAAGATAAACTCAGGTACAGTGAATTTGCCATGTTTACGCATATAAGGCGCTAAAAGCATCGCTAATAATACATAACCACCAGTCCACCCCATTAAGAAAACTGAGCCTCCGTAACCCAAGAAAGCAATTAAACCTGCCATTGAAATAAATGACGCAGCACTCATCCAATCGGCACCAATTGCCATACCGTTTTGGAGGGGGGTAATACCACCACCCGCTACGTAAAAATCACTCGTGGAACCCGCACGAGCCCACCAAGCGATAGCAAAGTATAAAGCAAAAGTGCCAAATACTGCGATGTAAGTATATAGTTTTAACTCATCCATCTCTTAGCTCTCCGCGTGATATTTTTCATCAAGCTTGTTCATTTTGGCACCATACCAAAAAATCAAACCTAAAAATGAATAAATAGAACCTTGCTGTGCAAACCAAAAACCCAGTTTGTACCCACCTAGACGAAATTCATTTAGCGGCTCTACCAATAGCAAACCTAAGCCAAATGAAACAACAAACCAGATTGCAAGACAGATAAAGATCAAACGCAGGTTTTCTTGCCAATATGCTTCTTTATTTTCCACAATAGTCTCCTAGCGACATAGCGATGTTTAGCGATTATTTTTATATTTCGCTTTATTACGCCTTTCTTAAAAAAGTGAGTAATGAGTGTTATAAGTATCTTAGTAAAGTATGGATATAGATTTCTGTCACTATTTAGCGGTTAACTAACACAAGCAAAAATCCATATTCAACTTAACTATTAATTAATCTAACAAGCTTTTTTTTAAGGGGATATTAGCCTTTAGTCTAGGTTACAGAAAAAGCCTGTAAGTATTATAAAACCTGAGTAAATAGTCTATTTCATATAAACTTATTTAATTCTCTACAAAGCTAATTTAATAACGAAATATAGCCTAGTGATAAGCCAAATCAGTTCGTATAGCCACCTTGCACTATGTGTTAACTGAACGTTGTAAAAATACTTTTGTGTTTAGCTCTTCTGATGAAATGAAAAGAGAGTGGTTAAACAAGTTTTAGGCGGTAAATTATGTTCGTGCACTCTACTCGTCTTGAGTTACAATCAAAGCATTACATCAAGACAGAACAAAGCGCTAAAGGATGCTCATGAATAATTTATTAAACCGTTTATTGAATACACAAAGTAATGGCACACCATTAATCATTATTGAAGAAAAAGCCTACTCAACTTGGCTTGAAAAGCAAGAAGCATCAAGCCAAAACTGGCTCTCTAATACACAATTTTCTGGTTACGGCTTAGCCCTTATTCCTAATAACAAAGGCGATATTAACCAAGCCTTATTCGTAGTGAAAGACGCTAATGACTTCTTTGCTTGTGGCGACTTAATTAAACAACTACCTCAAGGACAATACTTATTACAAGCAGCACCTGAACATATAGAACCCATTAGTTTTGGTTGGTTAGTGGGCGCTTACCAATATGATAGATACGTCACTAAAAAGTCTGATAAAAAACTCGCCAGTTTAGCCATTAATAATACTAGAGATAATGCTGAGGTTGTAACACGCGCAATCAATTTTGCTGAAGCGACTGCGCTAACCCGTGATTTAATTAATACGCCTGCTGCAGATATGATGCCCGAGCATTTAGCGCAAGCGACTGACGACTTAGCACTGCAATTTAATGCTAAAGTAAATCATATTATAGGGGATGATTTATTAACACAGAACTACCCAACTATTCATGCCGTTGGTCGCGCCAGCGTACATACACCTCGTTTAATTGATCTCACTTGGGGAGATAGCAAAAATCCATTGATAACATTAGTGGGCAAAGGCGTTTGTTTTGATAGTGGTGGTTTAGATATTAAACCTTCAGCGGGTATGCGCAACATGAAAAAAGACATGGGCGGCTCTGCTCATGTACTTGGGTTAGCACAACTTATTATGGCCAATAACTTACCTATTAATTTACGTGTATTAATTCCTGCGGTAGAAAATGCGGTATCAAGTAATGCACTTCGCCCTGGTGATGTCGTCACAACACGTAAAGGACTTACCGTAGAAATTCACAATACAGATGCTGAAGGTCGCTTAGTATTATGTGATGCTTTAGCGGAAGCCGAGAACGATGAACCTGAACTCATTATAGATTTTGCTACGTTAACTGGTGCTATGCGCGTTGCATTAGGTACTGAGTTACCTGGTTTTTTTGCGAATAACGATGAAGTCGCAGCAGGTATTACCTTGGCAGGAAGTAAAATTAGTGACCCTGTATGGCGTATGCCCCTTTATAGCCCTTACGATAATTTATTCAACAGTACCATTGCCGATATGACTAATTGTCCGGCGCAGCCTTTTGGTGGCGCTATTACTGCCGCCCTTTATTTACAACGTTTTATTGATAAAACCGATTGGGTACATTTTGATGTAATGGCGTTTAATGTTCGTCATCTATCCGGACGTCCATTAGGGGGAGAAGCTTTTGGTATTCGTGCTGTATTTGATTACTTACAAGCGCGCTTTAATGAGACTAACCCCGCGCCTTAAATAATTTTTTTAAAGCACGACTTAATATAAGCCGAACTCATATAGCATGAGTTATCCCTGATATTTATTCTTGAATTCAAGTATTAAGTTAGCGACAACATAATAAGCCTTGTTTATTGAATAAGGATTAAGGCTTATTGACTCTTTTTAATAAACCGTTAGGACTCGCAATGCCGCTAAAAAATAACGTGTTAAAACATTTAATTAAAATATTATTAATTATTAGCTTCAGTTTACTTGCTTGTTCTACAGCAATTGCTAAACAAAAAGATACCGTAATGACTGCGGAAAATCTTGCTACGTTACAGTCCGTCACTCAAGCAAAAGTCAGTCCTAGTGGTGAATTTATTGCTTACACTCGCTCAGTACCCCGAGAAATTTATGTTGAAAAAGACGGTAAAAATTGGAGTGAACTGTATCTGGTTGATAATAAAGGTAATGAGCGTCCTTATATTACCGGTAAAGTAACAATTAAAAATATTAGCTGGTCCGCTGATGGCTCTCTTATTTATTTTTTAACTAAAATGCAGGGTGATAAATTTGTTGCGCTTTATCAAATTCCTGTTGACGGTGGCCAAGCACAGAAAACCGTTGCATTAAAAGAGAGTAATATTAATCAATATGCCTTGAGTCGCGACAACAAAATGGTCGCCTTATTAGCTAAAAAAACCAAAGATAAATCAGTAAAAAAACTGAAAAAATTTGGTTTCAAAGCCGAAGTTTTTGAAGAAGAACTTATTAATCAACAATTATATGTCACTAAACTTATCGCCTCTGATAAGGCCATTACCCCCAAAGCATGGGATATAACCGGCTATATCTCTGGTGTTCATTTTTCACCTACCCATAAAGACCTCTTAATAAAAACCCAACCCACCGCCTTAATTGATGATAAATACATGAAGTCGCAATGGCATATTGTTGATATTTCGACAAAGCTAATTACAACATCATTTACTACAGAAGGTAAACTGGACGCAGCTGAATTTTCATACGATGGTAAGTATGTTGCACTCAATGGTGCAAAAGACAAACATGATCCTGCAACCGGTCGTTTATTTATTGCTAATACTCATTCAGGTAACGTGGCTAACTGGCTACCTAATTTTAAAGGCCATGTCAGTGATTTTGAATGGGCCACTACGCATAATGAATTATTTTTTATTGCCAATATTAATACACAATCCATTGTTGCCAAAATAAAACCGGGAAGTAATGAATACACAACCCTTGTTGCTGCAGGTCAATATATTGCCAGTAATTTAAGTATTTCTCACTCTGACAAAACAATTGTTATCAAAGGAAATACTGATCAGCACCCCAACGAAGTCATTATATTTCGCGGTAAACAACAAGTAAGATTAACTAATTCAAATACTTGGCTAACAGATGTGTCATTAGCTAAACAAGAAAGTATTACGATTAAAGCCAGCGATAGTGTAGAAATTGGCGGTGTTTTAGTTTACCCACTTAATTACAAAAAAGGTCAACGTTACCCTTTAATTATGTCGGTACATGGCGGTCCAGAAAGCCATGATAAAGATGGTTGGGTAACCAGTTACTCTCGCCCTGGTCAATTAGCTGCAGCACAAGGTTATGCTGTTTTTTACGCTAACTACCGTGGTAGTACAGGTAAAGGAGTCGACTATTCAAAGCTTGGTCAAAATGATTACGCCGGTAAAGAATTTGACGATTTGATAGACCTTAAAAATCACCTCGTTAATATCGGCTTAGTCGATGATAAAAAAGTCGGTATTACAGGAGGCTCATACGGCGGTTATGCTGCGGCTTGGGGAGCAACTAAACTCACGAAACATTTTGCAGCAAGTGTTATGTTTGTAGGTATTGCTAACCAGCTGTCAAAATTTGGTACAACAGATATCCCGAACGAAATGCACTTAGTGCATGCGCGTTCATACCCATGGGACAAGTGGCAATGGTACTTAGAGCGTAGTCCTATTTATTGGGTAGCACAATCTGAAACACCGCTACTTATTATGCATGGTAAAGCTGACCCTCGGGTGCATCCCGCACAATCGATGGAAATGTACCGTTACATGAAGGTACATGGAAAAACAGTCCGATTAGTCTATTACCCCGGCGAAGGTCATGGTAATAGACGTGCTGCCGCAAAATATGATTACAGTTTACGCTTAATGCGATGGATGGATAATTATCTAAAACATGATAATAAACCTATGCCGGCTCATGAGTTACCTCACAAAGCTAACCTAACATTACAAAAGCCCATTAAAAATATAGAAAAATGAAACAATATAAATATCATTAAACTCAAAGGTCAGCTTAGCTGGCCTTTTTTATGAATGTAGACTTAAGTCTAATTTCTTTTGTTCACTTTACACACTAACTTATTATTCAATGAAAAATAAAAAGTATATCAATGTAAACAAAAATTTTAAAATGCACTACACTACATAACAATAAGAAATTTCACTAAAAGCAAAAATAAGGAATACCATGTTGAAAAATTCTATCTTTACCGTTAAAAAGTTAGTACTCGCCACAAGTTTATTCGCTGTAACTGGCGCAGCTAACGCGGGTTATACAATAAAGTTAAATAACGAAGACAGTTTAACGTTTGGTGGTTACATCAAAGTTGATACGCGTTATACAAGTGGTAACGTCGCTGCAAATAATTACTGGTATGGTGGTGGTACTGTACTA
>Ga0308012_10000354_pt1 | contig 29053 bp, 18 predicted proteins | sample Neamet179_FD_203133 | JGI IMG/M metagenome (GOLD analysis project Ga0308012, IMG submission 203133) | Marine microbial communities from water near the shore, Antarctic Ocean - #179 | ecosystem: Environmental > Aquatic > Marine > Unclassified | place: Southern Ocean | collected 2014-07-25 | reverse complement strand
CGCTATATTGCGAGTAAACAATATTTAAGATGGTATTACACACAAAATATTAACACTACTTTAGGGATTACTTTAATGATTTACTTTAATAAATTATTGTTAATTTTATATAATCGGCGTGATTTATGCTGTTTTCATATTACCGACATATAAATCGGTTATTTTAGAACCTAAAATGCACACATGTGGTGCTTATTCATACAAAAACGGCACTATAATAATGCACGTTCAGTAATTTTACTTAGTAAGTGATTAATGGAGAATAACAATGCTAACAAAAAAAAATTTTAAAACCAAAGATGAAACAGAAGTGACGTTTGAATTTAATAGAAGCGACGTAATAACCGTGGCGCTCGTAGCTGATTTTAATGACTGGGAAGGCATTGAAATGAAATTTAATAAAAAAACGAAAAGTTTTAAAACGAAAGTAAGGTTACCTAAAGGGGGGATTTTCCATTTTCGCTACTTATTAAATGATACTGAGTGGGAAAATGATGATAAAGCAGATCAATACCTACCTAATGAGTTTGGTACTGAAAATAGTGTGGTAATAACTACACAGTAAATTAAACCGCAGCCTTATTTAGGATGACTAATACTTTAATGCATGCAATACCTTGATGTAAAACATTGATAAGAGCCTTAATTAAAGGCGTTAGTTAAAGACTTTGATTTTACTATTTATCTATGTTTTATAAGTTATGAAGACTTTTTAATTAATTAAAACAAAAAGATAATTATTTAATTGCAGTTTAGTTTTTAATGTTTTATTTTGTATAAAAGTGCTTTTAAAATACAGTTTTCAGCAATATGATATTTAGTAATAATTTGAACAGTCTGCAGCAACCTTTCGTTACGGGAAAAACATGAATCAATATAGAATGGAGCCAGGAAGGGCTTATCCAATAGGGCCAACTGTTGATGGTTCCGGTGTTAATTTTTCTATATTTTCAGCAAACGCTGAAAAAATTGAATTGTGCATTTTTGACGAGCAAGGTGACAAAGAATTACAACGTTTTGTTTTACCACAATGTGAGCACAATATTTGGTATGGCTTACTCAAAGGCGCTAAAGCGGGTTTAGTTTATGGTTATCGGGTTTATGGTTCTTATAGACCTGAATTCGGCCATAGATTTAATCATCATAAATTATTACTCGACCCTTATGCCAAAGCATTAAAGGGTAATTTTAAATGGTCAGATAGACACTTTGCTTACGACGTTAATGACCCCAGAGAAGATTTATCTTTCGACACAAGAGATAATGCCGATGTTATGTTTAAAGCGGTTGTAATGGACCCTTCTGCCCCGCTTGTTCCGAGAAACCCAATACCTTGGAAAAATACAGTTATCTACGAAGGACATGTAAAAGGCTTAACTGAACTTAACCCAAAAGTTCCTGAACAGTTACGCGGTTCTTTTTTAGGTATTAGCCACCCCGCGATGATCGCTCATTACCGCGCTATCGGCATTACCACAATAGAGCTATTACCCGTACAACAATTCATTTCTGAAAAATTTTTAACGGACAAAAAGCTGACTAATTATTGGGGCTATAACTCACTTTCTTTTTTTGTTCCTCATAAAAATTACTTAAACCAACATCAAATACTTGATTTTCAACGTATGGTTGATGAGCTTCATCAAGCAGGGTTTGAAGTAATAATTGACGTGGTTTACAACCATACTAGTGAAGGCAACAGGTTAGGTCCAACGTTAAGCTTTAGAGGGATAGACAATAGCTCTTACTACCGCTTAAATCCTTCTGAACCACAATATTATATCAATGATACAGGTTGCGGAAACACGCTAAACATTAGCCACCCACGTGTATTACAAATGGTTATGGATAGTTTACGTTACTGGGTTCAAGTCATGGGTGTCGATGGGTTTAGGTTTGATTTAGCGACTATATTAGGCCGAGAATTACAGGGGTTTGATAAAGGAAATGGTTTCTTAGACGCTATTTTACAAGATCCTATCCTCAACAGTGTCAAAGTTATTGCTGAGCCTTGGGATATAGGACCTGGTGGTTATCAATTAGGTGGATTCCCATCACCATGGTCTGAGTGGAACGATCGTTATAGAGATACTATGAGGGGTTATTGGCGTGGCGATAAAGGCTTATTGCCAGAGTTCGCACGTAGAATTCACGGTTCGAGTGATATTTTCGAACACAGTGGCCGCCAACCTTATGCCAGCATTAACTTTCTTACTAGTCATGATGGTAATACCTTGCATGATTTGGTGAGTTACCAAGACCGCCATAATGAAGCCAATGGTGAAGAAAATAGAGATGGCCATTCAAATAATTTAGCAAATAATCATGGCACTGAAGGTGAAACTACTGATGAAGGTATTTTAGCCGTTCGGTTACGCCAAATAAAAAACATGCTGGCAACCCTTATGCTTTCTCAAGGCGTACCAATGATTCTTGCTGGTGATGAAATGGGCCGTAGCCAAAAAGGCAACAATAATGCTTATTGCCAAGACAATGAATTAAATTGGCTAAGTTGGGATGAAAACGCCTTATATGCACAAGAACTTAAATTGTTTACCGCCAGCTTAAGCCGACTAAGAAAAAGCTTATCCATGCTAACCCATGATCGTTTTATTCATAAAGAAGATAAAAACTCTACTGTAGATATTACTTGGTTTCACCCCTGTGGATTCGAAATGCAAAATGATCAATGGAACTCTCGTCATTCTGCAACATTAGGGTATTTGATACAGGAAAAGTCGCCTAAAAAACCTGCACTTTTATGCCTTTTTCATGCTGGAGCGGAGCCAATAGAGTTTCAACTTCCCAAAATTGACTCGATAACACACTGGCAAGTCATGATTGATACAACAGCGAACACTGAGCAAGAAGAAGTACGAAATATACCTGCAGAACGTATGATAACAATGGCACCATTTTCAACCATTGTTTTATTACACGATTCTCAATAAATAGTTATAAAAAACACTCACAAAATAACAACTTAAAAATAAGACTTTGATCATAATTTTTGTAAGTAATAGATAACAGAAATATAGGATATTCAAACTGATGAATAAAGACAAAACGTTATGTAAAACAACTACAGCTAATAACAGTGTTTTAATGAATGAACACACTTTAGCAGAAGATTTAGCTCGACATTTTCACTTTTCATTAGGCCGTGACAAGGTACAAGAATCTCACACCTACCTTTATAATGCGCTTGCCATCACCATTCGTGACCGTTTAGTCGATCAATGGAGAAAAACAAGAGAATCGAGAGGGTACCAACGCCGAGTTAGTTATATATCGTTAGAGTTTTTAATGGGTCGAACCCTTAACAACGCTGTTTTGAATTTAGATTTAGATGATGCTGTACGTGATGCCCTTAAAGGCTACTGTTGTAGTTTAGAAGATATTGAGCAATCAGAGCAAGACGCAGGCCTAGGTAATGGTGGTTTAGGACGTTTAGCTGCCTGCTTTTTAGATAGTTGTGCAAGTTTGGCTTTACCTGTTATAGGTTATGGTATTCGATATGAATACGGTATGTTCAATCAAAAGATTAAAAACGGTAATCAAGTTGAGCATCCTGATAATTGGTTACGTAATGGCAACCCTTGGGAAATAGCGGCACGAGAAAAAACCATAAGAGTTAAATTTTTTGGTAATGTCGATGTTATAAACAAGAGTAATGGCCAACAGTACCGTCAATGGAATAATACCCAAGACGTATTAGCTGTACCTTACGACATGCCTATTCCTGGGTATCAAAATGGCATAGTTAATACCTTAAGGTTATGGAAATCTGAAGCGACAGACGAGTTCGATCTTGAAGAGTTTAACGCAGGCAGTTACACCGAAGCCGTGGCAACAAAAACCCTTGCTGAACAAATCACCATGGTACTGTATCCAAATGACAGTAGTGAAAATGGTAAAGAACTCCGCTTACGTCAACAATACTTTTTATCTTCAGCCTCGCTGCAAGATACTATTAACGGCTATGTAGAAAATTGTGGTAAGAATTTTGACAAGTTTGTTGAGCTAAATACATTTCAATTAAATGATACGCACCCGAGTATTGCTGTCGCTGAATTGATGCGTATTTTAATGGATGATTATTGTATTCCATGGGATGACGCATGGAGTATCACTTCACAAACAATGGCTTATACAAACCATACTTTATTACCTGAAGCCTTAGAAAAGTGGCCTGTCAGACTATTTAAAAATCTACTACCACGTATCATAGAGATTATTTATGAAATCAATGCCCGCTTTCTTCAACAAGTTGCAGTAGCATGGCCAGGTGATCCCCAAAAACAACAGTTGTTATCAATTATTGAAGAAGGAAATGAACCACAAGTAAGAATGGCACATCTTGCCATTGTGGGTAGTTACTCCGTCAATGGTGTTGCAGCCTTGCATACTAAGCTATTAAAAGCGGGATTATTTAATGACTTTTACCAATTATGGCCTGAAAAATTCAATAATAAAACGAATGGTGTAACGCCACGTCGTTGGTTGTCACATTGCAACACGAGCCTAGGTGACATTATATCGAGTAAAATAGGTAAAACGTGGGTTGCGAATTTTGCTGAGATTGATCAAATACGACAGTTTGCTGATGAGAAAAACTTTCATAAAAAATGGCGAGAAAGTAAAAAAGCTAACAAACTCGTTTTAGCCAACTTTGTTGAAAAAGCAACAGGGGTGAAATTTGGCGTTGATATGATGTTTGACGTGCAAGTAAAACGTATTCATGAATACAAACGTCAATTACTCAATATTTTGCATGTTATTGGTTTATATGATCGTATTCGTAAAGGCGACACTGCCGATATCACACCACGCTGCGTTCTTATTGGCGGTAAAGCCGCCCCAGGTTATGTAATGGCAAAAGAGATTATTAAACTCATTAATAATGTTGCCGACACGATTAATTTAGACCCCAAAGCAGCTGAATATCTCAAAGTCGCTTTTATTCCTAATTACAATGTTTCTGCTATGGAAATCATTTGTCCGGCAACTGATTTGTCAGAGCAAATATCGACGGCAGGTAAAGAGGCATCTGGCACCGGAAATATGAAGTTCATGATGAACGGCGCACTTACAATTGGGACTTTGGATGGCGCAAACATTGAAATAAGGGATGCTGTAGGCGCTGAAAACTTTTTCCTTTTTGGTGCTCAAGCTCATGAAATATCAACAATTCGTGAAAATTATCAACCTAACGAAATCATCGCTAATTCAGCAACACTATCCGCTGTTATGCAATTATTAGAAAGTGGTCACTTTAATTTATTTGAACCAAATATCTTTGATTCAATTATAGATACCATTCGTGATCCAAATGATATGTGGTTAACCGCTTATGACTTTGACAGCTATTTCCAAGCTCAACGAGAGGTGGATGCCGTATACAAAGATCAAACACTTTGGACTCAAAAAAGCATTTTAAACACAGCAGCTAGTGGTGATTTTTCCAGCGACAATACCATCAGTCAATATCGCGATGAAATATGGAAACTTTAGCTTATTGCTAAATGACGAAATTACAGAATTGCAGAATTACAGAATTACAGAATTACAGAATTACAGAATTACAGAATTACAGAATTACAGAATTACAGAATTACAGAATTTTTAAAGTAAAACAATTATTCATACTAAAAAACAATTATAGAAAGGAAGCGTTATGTTCAAGAATGAAGAAAGAAGAATAAATAATCTGACAAAAGAAACCTATGCATTAGTTTTGGCTGGAGGCCGTGGCTCTCGTTTATTTGAATTAACAGATAACAGAGCAAAACCTGCAACATTTTTTGGTGGTAAGTTTAGAATAATTGATTTTCCTTTATCAAATTGTATTAACTCAGGTATCCGTCGTATAGGTATTGCTACCCAATATAAATCACACTCGCTTATTCGTCATATTAACCGTGGTTTTGGACACTTCAAAAAAGAACTCGGTGAGTCAATTGAAATACTGCCAGCATCTCAACAAAAAGGTGAAGGTTGGTATATGGGCACAGCAGATGCGGTGTTTCAAAACATAGATATCATCAGACATGAATTACCAAAATATGTCATGATTTTATCTGGTGATCATGTATATCGTATGGATTACGGCCTATTACTAGCGCAACATGTTGCTAACGAGGCAGATATGACCGTTTGCTGTATTGAAGTACCTGTTGAAGAAGCCGCTGGATCTTTTGGTGTAATGACGGTAGATGAAGATAGCCGTGTTTGTCGATTTGACGAAAAACCTGCAAATCCTTCTGAAGTACCTAGTAAACCAGGTATCACATTAGCTTCAATGGGTAACTACGTTTTTAATACCGAATTTTTATTCGAGCAACTAGAAAAAGACGCAGCAGAAGAAGGTTCAAGTGGCGATTTTGGTAATGATATCATTCCAAAAATAATTGAATCTCATCGTGTTTTTGCCTTCCCATTTAAAGACCCTGATAACGAAAAACAACCTTACTGGCGCGATGTTGGTACATTAGACTCATTCTGGGAAGCCAATATGGAATTGGTTGCCCCTGAGCCTCAACTTAATATGTATGATGAAAAATGGCCAATATGGACATATCAAGAACAAACTGCACCGGCTAAATTTGTGTTTGACCAAGACAGTAGACGAGGTATTGCCATTGACTCAACCGTATCAGGTGGTGTGGTTGTTTCAGGATCTACGGTAAAACGTTCTTTGTTATTTTCAAAAGTCAGAGTGAATTCTTTTTGTGATATAGATGAGTCGGTTATTTTGCCTGAAGCAATTATTAGTCGTGGCTGCAAAATTACAAAAGCCATCATTGACCGAGGTTGTATAATTCCAGAAGAGATGGAAATTGGTATCAATCATGACGATGACAGAGCAAACGGCTTTAGAGTTACTGATAATGGCGTGGTTTTAGTAACCCCTACTATGATCAACGCACTTGCGCTTAAAAATAAATAAACGGTTAACAAATATTAACGGAATGGGAGTTTTACACTTTAATGAAATTCCCCATGTTCATCTTAATTAACTTAATTGCTATTAATATTACAAAAGCCTTAAGTTTTAACGGTAACTAGGAATACACAATGAATAACCTAGCAAAAAGCTTGTTAGATAACGAAGAAGTCACAGCGATAGTTAATGTAAAACATCGAGACATTTTCTCTGTATTAGGTATGCACCAACACCCCACAGCCAGCGGTTTAATCGTTCGCGCTTTTTTACCAGAAGCGCTAAGTGTTGAAGTCATAGACAACAAAACCAATAAATTGGTTGTAGAGCTTAATAGTGTTGATCAAGCTGGACTTTTTGAAGGAAAATTAGGTCGAAGACGAAATACTTTTAACTACCGCTTACGTGTTTCCTATACAAGTGAAACAGTCATTGTAGATGACCCTTACCGCTACCCTTCCCTAATCAATAATGATGACCTTTATCTTTTTTGTGAAGGAACTCACGAGCAAACTTATCAATGGATGGGGTCTCATGAACTTGAAGTAGATAAAGTTAAAGGCACTCATTTTGTTGTCTGGGCTCCCGATGCTTCACGCGTATCTTTAGTGGGGGATTTTAATTATTGGGACGGTCGACATCACGTAATGAGAAAACATCCGGGATCTGGCGTATGGGAAATTTTCCTACCCAATGTCACTGCCGGTGCTAGTTATAAATATGAAATAGCTGATAAAAACGGTCACCTTCAACCATTAAAAGCAGATCCTTATGCGTTATCTATGCAACTTGCCCCTGAAACTGCGTCTAAAGTAATTCATGACAGTACTTATCAATGGCAAGATGAGCAATGGATGGATAAACGCGCTACTGCACCAAATCATTATCATGGTGCGGTTTCAATTTATGAAGTGCATTTAGGCTCTTGGAAAAGAAATGCTGAAGAGAATACCGATGCTGGGCATTCACCTGCTTATTTAACCTATAGAGAATTAGCAGAGCAATTAGTACCGTACGTAGTAGAAATGGGGTTTACTCATCTTCAACTTATGCCGGTAAGTGAGTTCCCTTTTGACGGCTCATGGGGTTATCAACCTATTGGGCTTTTTGCGCCTACCGCCCGTTTTGGTAATACTGAAGACTTTAAATATTTTGTTGATAGTTGTCACAAAGCAGGTATTGGTTTACTGCTTGATTGGGTGCCGGGGCATTTTCCCACAGATGAACATGGTACGGGTAAGTTCGACGGCTCTTGTATATATGAACATGAAGATCTTCGCCAAGGCTTTCATCCTGATTGGCAGACCCTTATCTATAATTACGGTCGCTCAGAAGTACAAAGCTATTTGATCAGTAATGCTAATTACTGGCTAGACCAATTTCATATTGATGGCTTACGTGTTGATGCCGTTGCTTCAATGTTGTATTTAGATTACAGCAGAGAAGCTGGAGAATGGTTACCTAATATCCACGGGGGTCGAGAAAACTTAGAAGCTATTGAATTGTTACAACAGGTCAATACGCGATCTTATTTAAAAAATCCTGGTGTGATGATGATCGCCGAAGAATCAACTGCTTGGCCAGGTGTGTCTAAGCCAGTAGAGGACGGTGGCTTAGGTTTTGGCTTTAAATGGAATATGGGCTGGATGAATGATTCGTTAAAATATATGGAACGTGATCCTATTCATCGTCAACATCATCACAACGAAATGACCTTCAGCTTAGTTTATAGCTTTAGTGAAAATTTTGTATTGCCCTTAAGTCATGATGAAGTCGTGCATGGAAAAGGCTCCTTACTCAACAAAATGCCGGGTGATGATTGGCAAAAATTTGCCAACTTGCGCGCGTATTATGGCTTTATGTGGACGCATCCAGGTAAGAAGTTATTGTTTATGGGCTGTGAATTTGCTCAACGTGATGAATGGAACCATGACCAAAGTTTAGATTGGCACTTACTTGAGCATGACAGCCATAAAGGCGTACAATCCCTCATCCGAGATCTTAATCACACCTATAAAAATGTCCCTGCTTTACATGAGCTAGATTGTGACGGCAGTGGCTTTGAATGGATAGACTCCCAAAATAGTCAACAATCAATATTGATTTATTTACGAAAAGGTAAAGAAGGCACAGCTCCAGCTTTGGTAGTTGTTAACCTAACTCCAACAAAATATGAGAATTATTGTGTAGGTGTTCCCCTATCAGGCTATTACCGAGAATGTTTAAATACTGATAGCAGTATCTATGGCGGTAGTAATGTGGGTAACGATGGTGGTGTAAACTCTCAAAATAATGCCTATGCTGGTCAAGATAACAGAGTAACCCTATCTATTCCTCCGCTATCGACCATGATTTTTGAATGGCAAAAGAACGACTAAATAAGTCTACATCTCTATTAATACAAGTATCTCAACCGATTAATAGAGATGGTTAATTAAAAGAATAAATATTATTCAAGGAAAAAACATGACAAGCACACCAGTGATGCAAGTAAAGCAAGTTAACACCCAAGCATTTACAGATCAAAAACCGGGTACTTCGGGGCTAAGAAAAAAAGTAACTCAATTTCAAAAAGCAGGTTATTTAGAAAACTTCGTACAAGCCATATTTAATACCATTGCGCCTTGCAAAGGCAAAACACTGGTTGTTGGCGGTGATGGTCGGTTTTATAACCGAGAAGCGGTACAAGTAATTATTAAAATGGCTATCGCTAGCGGTTTCTCCCATATTCTAGTGGGCCAAGGCGGAATTTTATCTACACCAGCAGCTTCTAATGTCATAAGAAAAAACAAAGCCTGTGGTGGTATTATTTTATCTGCTAGTCATAACCCTGGTGGGCCAGATGAAGACTTCGGTATTAAATTCAATGGAGAAAACGGCGGACCTGCTCCAGAAAAATTAACCGATGCTATTTTTCAGCAAACCTTATCGATGGAACAATATGAGACCATTGACGCTGATGATATAGAGTTAGACCAATTAGCAACACTGCAAGTAGCGCAGACTCAAATAGATATTATTGATCCCGTTACCGATTATGCTGACTTGATGGAGTCAATGTTTGATTTTGATGCTATGAAAGCCTTGGTTACACAAAGTGACTTTCGTTTATGTTTCGACGCCATGCATGCCGTTAATGGCCCCTATGGAAAAGAAATACTTGAGAAACGCTTAGGCGCTCCAGTTGGCTCGGTAATTAACGGTATTCCATTAACTGACTTTGGTGGCGGTCATCCCGATCCTAACCTAGTTCATGCTCATGAACTTGTCACATTATTACTGGGTGATGATCCCCTTGATTTTGGCGCAGCTTCTGATGGTGACGGCGATCGAAATATGGTGTTGGGTAAAAGTTTTTACATTAACCCGTGTGATAGTTTAGCAATATTAACCGCTAATGCTCATTTAATACCGGCTTATGCCAAAGGTATTTCCGGTGTTGCTCGTTCAATGCCGACCAGTAGAGCAGTAGACAGAGTAGCAGAAGCAATGAATATCCCTTGTTTTGAAACACCAACGGGTTGGAAGTTTTTCGGTAATTTGTTAGATGCTGGAAAAATCACTCTATGTGGTGAAGAAAGCTTTGGTACTGGATCTAGCCACGTAAGAGAAAAAGATGGTTTGTGGGCCGTATTGTTTTGGCTGAACTTAATTGCAGTGAAAAAACAGCCCGTTAGTGAAATTGCTAGAAATCATTGGGCACAATATGGTCGTGATTATTTCACTCGCCATGATTATGAAGCAATAGAGAGTGCTGCTGCAAATGATATGTTCACCCAATTAAAGGGTAAGATAGCCTCTTTACCAGGTCAGATTATTTCTGGTATTAAAATAGAATCTGCTGATGATTTTCAATATACTGACCCCGTTGATAATAGTATAACTACTGCACAAGGCGTTCGGATTTATTTAGAAAATGGAGGTCGTATTGTGTTTAGACTTTCAGGAACAGGAACTCAAGGGGCAACCTTAAGAGTTTATTTAGATTGTTACCAAAACGACCCTGCTCTTTTAGATCAAGAAACACAACAAGCACTTAGTGAGTTAGCTGCTGTAGCAGAAGCTGTCGCAGGTATTAAAAAATTCACTGGCAGAGAAAAGCCAGATGTAATCACATAAAGGCTATAATCAGCCCTTAAGCTCCATACTGAAGAGAGTTATTAATTAGCTCTCTTCAGTATAAACAATAAAAAATATAAATAATTGGTAAAGGTGTTGAATGAAAATATTAATGGCCGCGGCAGAGAATGATGCATTACCGCGTGGAAAGGTTGGCGGAATAGGTGATGTTGTGCGAGATATTCCGCTCGCTTTAGCTAATATTGATCAAGAAGTTGATGTAGTAATGCCCGGGTATGGCAGTTTTTCTAAACTACCTGGTTCGAAATACATTACCTCATTAAACCTCATGTTTGGTGGCCAACTACAGTCCGTTGATATTTTCAAAGTTACGGTAGAAAACTCACATAAAAATGTCACTCAATGGGTGATAGAACATCCATTATTTGCGATAGGTGGCATAGGTAAAATTTACTGTGACGATCCTGGCAACAGACCCTTTGCAAAAGATGCGACCAAATTTTCTTTGTTCAGTGCTGCCGTTGCTAAAGCCGTTATTAGTGATGTTTTTGGTAAAGTTGATGTATTACATCTACATGATTGGCATACCGCAATGGTGTCCGTATTACGCGCTTATGATCCTGAATATCAGCAACTACAAGCCATTAAAACAGTTTACACTATTCACAATTTGTCCTTACAAGGTATCAGACCACTTGACGGCGATGAATCATCGTTAAAGGCTTGGTTCCCTCATTTACCTTTTGATCATAATCAAATTAATGATCCTCGTTATCCTCATTGTTATAACCCAATGCGTTCAGGTATTAACCTGTCTGATAAAGTGCATGCTGTTTCACCTAATTACGCAAAAGAAATATTATTACCGAGTGATGAAGATCATGGCTTTGTTGGCGGTGAAGGTTTAGAAAACGATTTACGTTATGCGAAAGATACAGGGAGACTGCACGGTATATTAAATGGTTGTGAGTACAACAAAAAAGACAATGTTCGTCTTAATTTACACGACTTAATCAGACTTTCAGAAACAGAAATTCTTAAGTGGATTGCAGATAAGCCGTTGATTGATAGCGCGCACTTAATTGCCTTAACGCGATTAAAACAACTGGCAGAAAAAAAGCAGACAAAACAACCTTTGATATTAACTTCCGTTGGTCGTATTACCGATCAAAAAGTTCGACTATTTCAACAAATAATGCCCAATGGCGAAACAGCGTTAGAGCATTTATTAACATTATTATCTGATGATGGTATTTTGCTATTACTCGGTAGTGGTGATAAAAAATTAGAAGAATTCTTAGCACACGTTTCGTCGAATAAAAGTAATTTTATTTTTCTCGAAGGTTACTCTGAGGCTTTATCCGAAAGCATCTACAGCTCTGGCGATTTATTCTTAATGCCCAGTTCATTTGAACCTTGTGGTATCAGTCAGATGTTATCAATGAGAGCTGGTCAACCTTGCCTAGCGCACAGCGTGGGTGGTTTAAGTGACACTATAATCCATAATGAAAACGGCTTTACCTTCGAAGGTGACACCCCACTTGAGCAAGCAGAAAATATGCTCAGTTGTTTTCAGACAGCAATAAAAAAGAAAAAAGAACAGCCCGCACAATGGAACGAAATTTCTGACAATGCACATAAAGCCAGATTCTTATGGCGCGATGTTGCAGAAAATTATATTAAAGATTTATATAGTTAGTCTTTATTTATCAGAAATACAACTGATATAAAACTGATATAAAACCGATATAAAACCGATATAAAACCGATATAAAACCGATATAAAGAAAAGTATATCGGTTTTTTTTGGCTAACCTCTAAAATTTAAAATTTTAATTTACAACGTTGAAAAGCGATAATTGTATGAGCTACTATCGGTATAATTGCCATCCTCTCCTATGTAATGCTCATCTCTTACGTGAATTAGTGCTCCCCTTTTTATAGGCTGAGTAACTATACCCGTTACCATTCAAAGTGCTGGATTTCAGTGGGAATTAAAATGCCTTTAGGCAAGGAGAATAATTTACGTATAGTCGCTCTATACGTTGATTATTTAACGCCGGCTAAAGGCATTTTAAACCCATCGAAGAAGGGCTTGAGCAATATCACTTCGTCGTTACTGCGATTCACAAGGACGCTACATGGATGTAGCTTATTAGAGAATGCAGGAGCTATTCTCCTGAATAACCCTTCTTTCATCACAGTGCCTTGAATTGAATTGAAGTAGCTAAAGCACTCTGAAACCTGCATCTTGAATGGTAACGGGTATACGTGTAATTATTATTTACCCTATATAGCAAGCATTTTTAAGTGTTCCGATTATACTCTATTATTAAATATCTAATAGTAGGGCTAACTATGAATTTTCATCAAAACATTTACCTTTCAGGCGCTTGGGAAAAACCAATAAAGGGTATTGAAAACGCAAACCTTGTTTTACTCTTTGGCAATCGTGATCTTGTTAAAGATGAGGCTATTATGGTGGATATTCGCAGCCATTACCCTAACGCAGAGATTGTTGGCTGTACAACGGCTGGTGAAATTCAAGATACAAAAATTTATGATGACAGTTTATGTTTAACCGCCATTGAATTTATCCATTCTTGTATTTCAGTACAAAGCGCATCAATCACTAACAGCTCTGTACTTGAAGTGGTGAAAAATCTTGCTGATGATATTAATAAAGAAGGGCTCCGATATGTCATGGTTTTGTCCGATGGGCATCAAATCAATGGCACGGAATTGGTTAACGGTTTGCAAGCTTATTTACCTGAAAATGTATTAATTACAGGAGGGTTAGCTGGTGATGGCACAAATTTTAATGAAACGTTAGTTTGGCATAATGGATCTGCAAAGTTAGGGCAAATTGTATTAGTTGGTTTTTATGGTGAACAATTATCGTTAGGTCATGGCTGTATAGGTGGCTGGGAGGCCTTTGGCCCTGATAGAACTATTACTAAATCAGAAAGTAATGTGCTCTATGAGCTAGATAATCATTCTGCTTTAGCATTGTATAAAAAATATTTAGGCCCTCACGCTGACGACTTACCTGCCTCAGCTTTATTATTTCCGTTGGTCTTAAAAATCGATGATAAAAGAATGACAAGGACCATACTCAATATCAATGAAGAAGATGGTTCGATGGTTTTTGCGGGTGATGTGCCTGAAGGGGCTACAGTGCAATTAATGCGTGCGAATACTGCTAACTTAATCGACGGGGCAGAAGTTGCGGCAGAACATGCCTTAAGTAAAGTTTCAACTAATTACACCAATGGTTTAGCAATATTAATTAGTTGTGTAGGTAGACGAATAGTCTTAGGTAAGCATTGCGAAGAGGAATTAGAAGTCGCTAAAGATATTATTGGTGATAAGTGGGCCTATACAGGTTTTTACTCTTATGGAGAGCTTTCTCCTATGGTAAACAGTAATACTTGTGCATTACACAATCAAACCATGACAATTACCACTATATGCGAAACAGATGAATAGGTTATTAAAGCGTCTGATCAAAAGGCACCTAAATAAATATGATGACCACGAAGAGATTAAAGACTTTATTGGTGGCATTGAAAATATTTTAGAGCAGCAAAAAGAAGAACGTGAATTTATGGAGCGTACCCTGACGCTGTCTTCTAATGAATTCAATGAAATAAATGCTAGTTTAAAAGAAAATCTAGCAAAGAATAAAAAAAACCAACGCTATTTAGAAAAACTAATAGCCAAACAAAATGCTTTATTTGATGCAAGTACAGAAGCTATTTTTAGTTTTAGTACTGATGATATCATAGAAAAAATGAACCAAGCAGCTATCGATTTTTTAGATATTGAGATTGAAAGAGTTAATAGTGACGAGGTTCTTACCTGTAATTTATTTATGGATCGCTTAGTAAGTGTTGACGATTTTTATGATGACATACAGGTAATAAAAGATAATAAATTAGCCGAAGTACATGGATTTTTTGATACTGTTGATCAGCGTACTTACGAGTTTTATTCTGTTCCTGAAGTTATAGATGGTGATTTGTTTGGTCGGGTGTGGTGTTGCCGTGATATTACTGATGTTAGAAAAAATGAAGCCTTATTAAAGCATCGAGCCAATCATGACGCACTGACTGATTTACCGAATCGAGCATTGATTCTTGATGTATTAAATCATGCGATAAAAATGGGCCAACGCCATAACACAAAGGTAGGGGTGCTGTTTATTGATTTGGATGATTTTAAAAAAATAAACGATACTGCAGGGCACCAAGAAGGTGATCGATACCTTATAGAATTTTCAAGCAGGATCCAGTCAGGATTGAAATCGGGGGATATTATAGGACGCATAGGTGGTGATGAATTTGTCGTTATTTTAGAAGATATAGCTGAGCTATCACATGTTATTAAAATTATTGAACGTATATTAAAATTATGCAAAGCCCCCTTTTATATAAAAGATAAAAAATACTATATGTCGTGCAGTATAGGCGTAAGTTTATCTCCCGATGATTCTGTTAGTTCAGAAGAGCTTATTCGAAAAGCCGACATGGCAATGTATCAAGCTAAAGGTTCAGGGAAGAATACTTATAATTTCTTTGATGAGGAACTCGATAAAATTGCCCTTAATAGTGTATTGATTGACGCGCAATTACGTGAAGCTATTAAAGAAAATAATTTTGTTCTACATTATCAGCCCAAAATTTGTTTAAAAGATAATTCGCTATTCGGTGTTGAGGCGCTTATAAGGTGGCAAAAAACACCCGATGAATTAGTTTACCCAGACTTTTTTATTAATATAGCTGAGAAAAATGGATTAATAAGAGAAATAACCCATTGGTTATTAACCAAAGCTTGTAAAACGTTAAAACAATGGGAAGGGACATCATTGGATAATATATCATTGTCGCTTAATATTTCAGCGATAGATTTTGCTGATCCTCTATTTGTTGAACAAGTTTTCCAGATTATTGATGAGTGTAAGGTCAACCCTGCTTTATTAGAATTTGAGCTAACTGAGTCCTCTTTCTTTAACGACATAAAATCCGTACAAGCAACAATAACTAAATTAAAGTCAAAAAATATTAAACTGGCTATTGATGACTTTGGTACTGGCTTCTCTTCATTTGCTTACCTGCGTGATATGGAGTTAGACTTTTTGAAAATAGACAAGAGCTTTGTATTTGGTATGCTAAACGATGAAAAATCTAAAGCCATTGTTAAAAGTATTATTGATGTAGGTATCAATCTTGGTTTTAAGGTTGTTGCTGAAGGTATTGAATCTCAAAGTATAATGGAGTTACTTGCTAAAGAAGGTTGTCATATTGGGCAAGGTTACCATATGAGTAAACCCATTACGGAAGAGTTACTTTTTCAGTTTTCTCATCATATTTTACACGATTAGTAAGAGAGGGGCTTTTTTGTAACTACTCTGCCTAAATAAAATTATTTTCAATACTTATACCCGTTACCATTCAAGATGCAGGTTTCAGAGGGTTTGAGGGATTTCAATTCAAGACACTGTGATGAAAGAATGGTTATTCCCTTCTGAATCGCAGTAACGACGAAGTGATATTGCTCAAGCCCAAATAAGACACTGTAACATGCAATAAAAACAGCAAAGCAACGTTTTCTGATGCTGTTGGTAAAGGGTCGTAATATGGCTCAAAAACTCAAGCCATCCTCACTTACTTTAACCAATATCAACTGTTACCTTATCTGCGCACTCAAGAAATATTTATCAACGGTGAAAAAACAAGGCATTATCAGGCTTAATGTCTTGACTGTTCTGTTTAACGTAAAGCCCTTTATCCTTCCCTTTAACTAATACCCACTTTTTTAGGCTGAGCAGTTATCTATGATTAAGCAAAATAAAATTGCGATTTACCAAATTTGTCGTATATTTTAAAGAGTAAAATAAATTGTTGCGTGGGTATTCCATCGATATTAGTCCTATTTCAGGCTGCTTTTTAACGATGAAGAAGTTAGTTTTCACTCAATTAAATATCAGTAATTAAATTTAGGTAATAGGTTAAATTATGGGCACAATACTAGATATGGTATTCAAAGGAAGAAAAGAATTTTCAGGATTGAAAAGCAATAATGAATTGTCAGAACTGAAAGCAAAATATGAAGCAATTAATAAAGTACAGGCAATCATAGAATTTAACATGGACGGCACCATTATTACTGCCAATGAAAATTTTTTAAACGCTATGGGTTACACCTTGGAAGAAATACAAGGGAAGCATCACCGTTTATTTGTTGAGCCGGCCTTTGAAAATAGTAATGAGTATAAAGAATTTTGGCAAAAACTAAATCGTGGCGAGTTTGAAAGCCAAGAATATAAACGTCTTGGGAAAGGCGGGAAAGAAGTTTGGATTCAAGCATCATACAACCCAATATTTGACGAAAATGGCAAACCTTATCAGGTGGTAAAATTTGCAAGTGACGTTACTGCACAAAAACTTTTCAACGTAAATGCCAGCGGACAAATTGATGCTATAAGCAAAGCACAAGCTGTTATAGAATTTAATATGGATGGCACAATTATTACCGCTAACGATAACTTTTTAAACGCGTTAGGTTACCGGTTAGATGAAGTTACAAACCAGCATCACAGTTTATTTGTTGAAGCTGCTTATAAAACCAGTAACGAATACAAAGAGTTTTGGGCAAAATTAAATCGTGGTGAATATGACGTAAATGAATATTTACGTGTTGGCAAAGGGGGGAAAGATGTATGGATACAAGCTTCTTACAACCCCATTTTAGATTTAAATGGCAAACCATATAAAGTGGTAAAATATGCCACTGATATTACCGGAAGAAAACAAGCAATAGCTAAAATAAAAAATATTTTAATTGCTATGTCTCAAGGTGATATTACTCAAAATATTGATGATGATTTATCCGGAGAATTTAAAATCATCGGTAATTCAATGAACGAATTTATTGATATTTTAAGAAAAATGGTGATAGGTATTCGCGATACGTCAACCAATGTTTTTGACTCAGCAAGAGAAATTGCTGAAGGTAATAATGAACTTAGTCATAGAACAGAATCACAAGCATCAAGCCTTGAAGAAACAGCTTCAGCCATGGAAGAGCTAAGCAGTACAGTTAAGCAAAATGCTGAAAACACTTCAAAAGCGAGTGTTTTATCTTCTTCCGTAATGAAGAAAGCTAGCGATGGCGGAGATGTTGTAGACAATACTATTATGGCCATGGGTGATATTAATAAATCGAGCAAAAAAATTGCAGATATAATAGGTGTTATTGACGAAATTGCTTTTCAAACAAATTTATTAGCCCTTAATGCTGCCGTTGAAGCCGCTCGAGCAGGTGAACAAGGAAGAGGCTTTGCCGTTGTTGCTGCTGAAGTTCGTAACTTAGCACAACGCTCTGCAGGAGCTGCTAAAGAAATTAAAGGACTAATAAACGACAGTGTTGAAGCCGTTGGCCAAGGCACTAAGTTAGTTGATGAAACCAAAACCACTTTTAGTGAATTATTCAATTCTATCGAAGAAGTCAGTAAAATGATTACCGATATTGATGGTGCAGGTAGAGAGCAATCAGCTGGTATAGGGGAAGTTAGCTCAGCAGTGAGTCAAATGGATGAAATGACACAACAAAATGCCGCATTAGTTGAAGAAGCATCGGCATCAAGCAAGTCAATGGAAGAGCAAGCACAGGGGCTATTAGCTCAAGTCGACTTCTTCAATGATGGTAGTAGTAATTAATTACTCGATAGATAAGTTATAGAAATATTAATTCAACATACACATGAACATAAATAGAAAGTCCGCCTTAGTTAGTGAATAACTGAGGCGGTTTTTTACGTTAAAGCTTGAACCCGTTCCAGAAAATACGACCCAACATTTAAAATAGTGGAGTACATTAGTGTTTAATTTAGATGATAAACAAATGGCAGACGTTGTTTCTGGTTTTCAAATACCCGTAAAACCTCAGATATTAGCCGATATGCAATCGGTTCTTAGTGAGGAAGAACCAGATATAGATAGTATTGCTATTCTTATTTCAAATGACGTAGGTCTTTCTGCTGCAATTTTAAAAATAATCAACTCGCCATTTTATGGTATGAATAGAAACATATCAGAGATAAAACAAGCCGTTATGATGTTAGGATTAAAAACAATTAATGGTTTAGTCACGGCTTTATTATTAAAATCGGCATTTAAAGGCGACGCTTGTATATCCTTAGAACGTTTTTGGGATGACTCTCTTGATATTGCCAACGCAATGGCTTTTATTGGTAATAAGGTAAAAAATAAAATTCCCGTTGATATGCTATATACCATTGGTTTATTTCAAAATTGTGGTATTCCATTGTTAGCACTAAAATTTGATAATTATAAAGAAATATTAATTGAGGCAAACAGCTTAGGCGTTAATTCAATAAAACTAGAAGAGAAAAATTATCAAACAAACCATGCTGTTTTAGGTTATTACGTTGCCTCTTCGTGGAATTTACCAAAAAATTTATGCTCACTAATTTTGCGACATCATGAATTAGATTACCTTGATAAAATATCTGGCGATACAGACCAATTAGCCTTTGCAGCATTAAAAATAGCAGAGAATATGGTAGAAAGAATAAAACGTCATACAATATCTCCTGACTGGGAAGAAGTAAAAGAAGATGCTCTTGATGTATTAGGAATAACTCAAATAGATTATTCTGATTTAGAAGATGAATTCGCTGAGCTATTGGAGTAATCAACCAAACCTATAAACTCGTTACCATTCAAGATGCAGGTTTCAGAGTACTTGAAGGTAACGGGTATATACCCGTTCCACTTGAAGATGCTCGTTTCAGGAAGTCTGAGCGGTTCATAACCAAGGCACATTTTTTATCAAGGGTTGTTCCCTTAAAAAGAAATGTAACGCAGGGAAGGATTTGCTCAGCCTTCCCCAAAGGCTGGTTTAGAAACGCTTTTTGCTGCGTTATTGATTTTGAGAATACGCTACACGGATGGTGTTACTAGATAATGCAGGAGCTTATTATCCTGAACAACCATTCTCTGCAATCAATGCCTTGCCTAAAGGCGTTTCTAATTCCAGCTGAATCCTGCATCTTCAAGTGGAGCGGGTATATATGCAAAGAATATATTAATGCAGCGAGATTTAAATCAATCCAACCAGTTGTTTTTCTTAAGTCAAAATAACTAACTCATATATAAAATTGGCTTTTCACATACAAGGTTTACTTTGAGAAGTTTTCCTCTTTTTCTTTTAATCGGTCTATATATCGCTTAACAGTCATAGATTTAAATTCTTTACCTTGAACTGTCTTAACTCCAAGTTCATTCAGTAATGTGGCACCTTGATTCAATGTAAAACCTCTATCTACAAACATCTGAAGATAAGATTTCAATGACTCCGCCATGTCATCAGCTTCTTTACGTTTTTTATCGTTTCTTTCCTGTGTTTTAGCACGTAAACCACCAATATTCTTTCCATCAGCTTTAGCTTGCTCTATCCCTACCTTACTGCGGATACCAATGAACTTCTTTTTATAAGCTTCCAATTTAGCATAAACCTTTAGATCTTCAGCTGAAGCGCCAGGTAAATCAGCAACCAAGATAAGCCCGTGAAGCTTGTCGATAACTTGGGATATTTCTTCGCTATTACGGCCGAGGGAACTCAGGTAAGCAACAAGGAAATAAGATTCACCAACTAGTGCATTAATCATTTCCTTCTTTGGATTGTTTTCACTGAATAGCCAATCATAAAGCACATGACCACCAGTAAATATTAGCCCTTCGTTTAGAGAAGTATCGATAAAGTTATCTATATATAACTCTATATCTCGCTCTTGAGCTTCTATAACATTCTTTGATATTCTTGTTGTACCTAGAGATTCAGTAATGTAAGTCACATATAACATCAATTTCACCTGTTATTCCCATTATAAGCACTTAAACACGTACAACACAAAAAATCAACACGCGTTGTGATCGATAAACTCAATAACAGTACAGCTGTTGTGAATGTTTTAGTGGTATTTAAGTCCCTAGTGAAATTTAAACAGAACGCTTTTAAGCATGCTTAATGTTGAACATGATAAGTAATATGCGAAGCGCCTAAGCTGTAGCTACCATTTAAAGTCTTACTTTAACTAATAACCCCAATCACGGTACTAAAAATCACCAGTAAACACCGCTGATGGTGTTAGTGTCGAATTTAATTCTAGGTTATTCCACGATTACCAATAAGTAAGATTCTATAAAATTTAATTAAAATTTACGTTAACTTTTTGTTAACTTAAAATTAACAATCGAGGTATAATACCTATCAGCTGTTTGTAAATGGGTATTTGGTTGATATCAATTATTATCAACAAATTACCCCGCATGACGTGGTAGAAGTTATTTCTTTGAATATCCAGCAAAGTAATAAATATATTTAAACTGGATCACTAACAATTTAAAGTAGGCTTAATGAAAAATTTACTTTCCCTCATTTTAGTAATATTCACCTTTATTACTATTCAACCGATAATGGCAGAAGAAAAAAAATCAATATTTGATACTAAATTATCTAGCAACGACAATGAATTTTTAAAAGCTGACCAAGCATTTAATTTTAAATCTTATCAAAAAGATAATCAGTTAATTGTTAGTTTTGACATAGCTCCAGAATATTACCTTTACCGTCACCAATTTAAATTTAAGGGTAATGAAATTGATTTTATCCCCGTTGATTTACCTCAAGGAATTGATCATGAAGATGAGTTTTTCGGTGTACAAAAAATATTTACTGAAAAGTTAAGCTTTGCTATAAACCTTGAACAAGTTTCAATGGGTGGCACAATCAAAATTAGATACCAAGGCTGTGCTGAAAAAGGTTTGTGTTATGCGCCAAAAAGTCAACGAATCGCATTAACTGAGATCACTGCACCTTATAGTGCTACAAATAGTTCTTCGTCATTAGATGCAAATAACAACAAAAATTTACAAGCCAATGAAGCTATTGCTTCATCTACGCTTAAAGTACAATCAACAGAGCAAAAAAGTGAACAACATCAGTTATCAGATATGCTCAAACAAGACAGCCTGCTATTAACCTTAGTTGCTTTTTTTGTTGGCGGGCTATTGTTATCGTTCACACCTTGTGTATTTCCTATGTACCCCATTCTGACTGGCATCATTGTTGGCCAAGGAGATAAGTTAACAACTAAAAAAGCGTTCACCTTATCTTTCTTCTACGTACAAGGTATGGCAGTAACATACACAATATTAGGTGTCGTTGTCGCTTTAGCTGGTGCAAAATTCCAAGCTATTTTCCAAGATCCTATTGTGTTAATCGCGCTAAGTATTTTATTTATATTTTTAGCCTTGTCTATGTTTGGTGTCTTTAACTTAGCTCTACCTTCTAGCTGGCAAAACAAGCTAAATAATATCAGTAACAAACAAAAAGGTGGAGCCGTTACCGGTGTATTAATCATGGGAGCGCTTTCTGCACTAGTTGCATCACCTTGTACTACAGCGCCATTAACTGGGGCATTATTATATATATCTCAAACAGGTGATGTAATACTTGGTGCATCAGCCTTATACGCACTTAGTTTAGGTATGGGCTTACCGTTAATAATACTGGGTAGCTCAGGTGGTAAGTTATTACCTAAAGCGGGTGCATGGATGAATATTATTAAAAATATCTTCGGCTTGTTATTGCTCGCTGTACCTATCTTTTTAGTAGAACGGTTCATTCCTGAAGCAGCTAGTCAAGCATTATGGGCATTATTAATATTAGCCAGTGCGAGTTACTTCTATGTTACTAACCAAAATAACGTCGCTAAAAACTCGCAACAAGAACTAGGCTTTTGGTACGGTTTCCGCTCAACCATCATATTTTTAATGTTGTTTTTTGGTGCTAATCTCGCTTATCAAGTAGTCTTTCCGAGCATGGATGCCGTGATAGAAAGCGCTCATCACCCTGATTTCAAAAAAGTAACAACATTAGCACAATTAAATACCGAAGTTACCGCGGCAAATAAGCAGGGAAGAACGGTAATGTTGGATTTATACGCCGATTGGTGTATTGCTTGTAAAGAGTTTGAAAAATATACGTTCACGGATGCTAAAGTACAAGCGTCATTGAGTAATACTGTTTGGTTGCAAATAGATATGACCAATTTTGATTCAACAGACAATGCTGAATTGGTTAAACATTATAATGTGTTAGGTTTACCTTCTATTCTCTTTTTTGATTTAGAGGGTAATGAATTAACTAATCAACGTACTACGGGCTTTATGAAAGCGCCTGAATTTAATGCTCACGTTCAGTCTATCTTTTAATAGACTTTCTTAAGGTATTATAAAGACAAACACTGCACTTTAGCCACTTAACTTCAGTTGTACCAAAGTTAAGTGGTTTATTCAAAATTGAGGTTATTGAATAGATTATTAGCGACATGTTCAGCCCACTAATCATTATCAATGATTAGTCATACCCAGAGATTGTCATAATGTCGGATTTTCAGTCGCTATATTGGTGGGTATTGCCTAAATGGTCCATAGCAACATAAGCAATGCCTAACTCATTTAGCCATGTTATTCCTTCATCTTGTTTGAGCATGCTAATGGTCGCGATTGTTCCTGCCATCACACATTGTTCGCACCACACACTCACCGCAGATAAACCATGTACTGGCCAGCCTGTTTTAGGATGTAAAAGGTGGCTGTACTTTTTACCTTTAACAATAAAATTCCGTTCGTAATCACCACTGCTAGCTAAACCACCATGGGTCATCGATATATTGGCAAGAGCTTGCGGCTTTTTCACATTCAGTGGGTGTGTTTGTTCAACGTTATATTCTAGTGATTTTTTCAACTTAGAAGGAGTTTGTGGGCTTCGAATGGCAACGGACCAAGGTTTATTATCGATGTCTGGTCCTAAGACATGGATATCACCACCTAGGTCAATCAAACCATGTTCAACACCAACTGACTTAAGTAAAGCGGCAACAGCATCGGCAGCGTACTCTTTGACAATGCCGCCAAAATCGATTTCCATACCTGTTTTAGGTAAATAAATGAAGTCTTGGTTCCATTCAACTGATTGCCAATCAATTAAAAGCAAAAATTTGTTTATGTTATTTTGGCTGGGAATTTGTTGTTTTTTAAAATCCCAAAGATGCCTTAATACACCCGTCGTTATATCAAACAAACCATCACTAATTTGGTAGGCTTGCTCTGCATAAGCTAATAAGGCATAGGTTTCATCGTCAATATCAACTTTATTAACACCCGCTGCCGCATTAATTTTACTCAGCAAGCTGCTAGATAAATAACGAGAGTATTTATCTTCAAGACGTTTAAGTTCACCCAAAACTTGCGAGAGGATTTTTTGGGATATTTGTGGGTTTTCACAATAAATATTTAGTGCGCAAGGTGAGCCCATTGCACTAAATTTATGTTGGTAAAATTGCATACAATTAAAATTTATAGTCGAAACCTATACTGGCGATACTGAAGTCTACCAAGGAATTGCTTTCTTCAACAGGATCTTCAATAGCTAAATCATGGCTTGAAGTATAATATTGATACCCCGCTGTAAACAGCCAACTACCTAATTGTTTATTAACCGCTAAACCTAAAGTATAAGCACCATAGGTCGATAAACGTGAGTCTGTTGAATAGTAACCATCACTTCGCGGGGCTTCATAATAATTTTCATAGAAAAAAGCTGCACTTTGGCTGTAATAGCGAACTGATGGTATTACCTGCCAACCATCACCTACATTAATGTGCGGGGCCAAAAATACAGTATGCGATGCTATATTCCAGTTATCGTCATATAAGCGATAATCGAAATGCAATGCAGTATCAAGACCATTAACAAAATACCTTAACCGCCCGGTAAATGTTGATGCTAAGCGGCTATCTGGTCTTGAGTCCCCTTGAAGTGAGCCATCAGCAATAACCTGCTTATAAGGATCAGAAAGGTAACCAGAACGATCAAATAGACCAAAGCCAAGTTGTACCATTAAGTTCCTCGTGATAATACGAGATAAGGAAATGTGCCCTGACCAACTTTGTTTTTCTTCATAATCTGTACGACCAAACTCTAGTGCATCTGATGGTGTTATTTCATCGAATGAAGCATCGGCAGACACACCCAACGTGGTCATTTTATCAGCAAAATCATAAGTAAATCCTGCACCAATGCTTAATGAATCATAATCATTTTCTGTTGATTTGGCTGCATTTGTAGTAACGGTGTATTTATCACCAAAATAAGTTACTTGCGCAATAACATCAGTACGCGCTTCTTCAATAGAGGCACCACTCATTACTTGTTTAGTTTCGCCATCAACCGATTCAGTATACCAAGGTGAGGCACCTGACATATCTTCCAATTGTAAAACAATATTCGCCTGTAAAGATTCATTGAGCGGCGTCAGTAAACTAAATTGGTTTACTTTAACTGTATAGCGCTCGGGGGAGCCTTTATGAAGGTCTTCCGCCTCGATATCCTTTTCTTGGTAATGATTATAGCGATAGCCAAACTCTGGGGTTTCAACAATATTAGCTGCTTGGCTAGCTATTGCAGGTAATGCAAGCGCAGCAGCGCTTAATGACTTCAATAAGTGATGAGTCGACATAAAAAATTCTTATTTAATTAATCTAAATTTAAGGTGAAAATAACACTCATTTTTACCTTGAGGTAATTAGGTATAAGCAGTAACGCAGCGAACAATTAAATAACGTTATTGGCTAACATTGCTTATGTATTTATCAGGTTAGTTACAACCACAACCGCCGCCAGCAGAGCCGTATCCGCCACGAGAAGCTTCTTTACTTGCATATACTTGGCTATTCATAGCACTTTGCATTCCATCAGGCTCCCAAGCCATTTCTTTTTTAGCTAGATTTCCTTTTTGCCAAGGCTTCACAGAAGTACATGCGGAGATATTCAATAAGATGAAACAAATTAATACTTTTTTCATGATTTACTCTCAGATAAAGTGAACAATGTTATGTAGCAAGGATAAACATCCCTTACTACATAACGCTTTGTTATTTAGTAAAAATACTGTTTAATTCAGCTAAAATTGTTTGTTTTGATTCTTTATGGAAACCCACATGTTTTGAAATGATTTTTCCATTAGGATCAATTAAATAGGATGTTGGCATACCAGGAAGTTGGAACTGATTCGCAATCACACCATCTACATCAAGGTATAAATCAAAATTAGTCACATTATTATTTAAAAACTCAATAGCGTCCGATTTCTCTTCATCAACAGAAATGGCAACAATTTTGAAGTTATCATTTTTGAAGGTATTTTGTAGCTCTACCATAAAAGGAAATGATTTTTTACACGGTCCACACCACGAAGCCCAAAAATCTACGTAAACATAGTTCCCCTCAAGCCTTTTAAACGTCGTATTTTGAGTTCCTTTCAAGCCTGTCAAAGCCATATTATCAACATTTTTTGCATAACTCGTTACACTCAACAGACAAAAAACAGCACCAACCACAAATCCTAACATTTTATTTATATTCATTATTACACCTAAAAATTGTATTTAAACGCTTCAACTTATTTACTAACTCTTAATTTACTTTTATTTACCCTTCACTTACTCTCAGACTCCTTTTACACACCCAAAATTAACCATTCATTTACTTTTTATTTACCCTTTGTTTTCTTTTGTTTTTTTGTTATTATTCACCCGAAATCAGTACCACCTCCAACTAGCATGTTATTTTTTTAAATCAAAAACAAGTAGTTACATGATTTCCCTCTTTCTTTAGATAGATAGATAATACGGTTTTTTTAGACAATTGTAAATGAGCAAAACATTAATTTATTGGATGTATCCATGGTAAAAGATGTTAACTTTACATTAACAATTGGGGTATTTATAGAACATACACTTATATAACGCTTGATTAATACTGGTGATGTTAAATATAAATCCTGTAGCATTGAGCTATTCATGAGAGGTACAAAAATAATATCCGTTAGAACTTAAAAGTTATCTGAGTATTTGTTTTCAGGTATTTTCGTTACTAACGTTTACTACGAGTAGGTTATCATTTTCATGCTTTCTAGCATGCTGTTTTTTTTGATTGTTGTATCCATGAGTTAATTATTAACTCATCAGTATAAAATAGGGATAAAGTAAATGCGTATAAAACGTTCACTGGCTTGGCTTAGCTTATTGTTAAGCCTAAGTATTTTAAGTGGTTGTGGTGATAGCCTAGAGACTAATGAGGCGCCAGAGCCTTCAACAATGGTTTCTGACTCAGATGATTCAGATGACTCTATAAAGCCTGATGATCTGAATCTTCCTAAAGAGACTGGTGACGTCCTCTTAGGTGAAGCACTTTATAATAACGATGAATACGGTTGTGCTGACTGTCATGATAAAAGAGGTCTTAGCCCAGCTTTCCCACTCAAAAGTGATAAAGAAACTTATAGTCATAGCTCAGCTCTAGACGTCGCATTATCATTAAGCGAATATATTGATAAATGGATGCCGATAGGAGGCAAAACGCCTTGTATTGACGAGTGTGCAAAAAATATTGCCGCTTATATTCGCTCTTGGAATCCCGAAAAGGTTGAAGATAATTTACCAGACGATGATATAGTTGATGATTTACCGGACGATGATCTAGTCGATGATTTAAATGACGCCGATTTAACTGACGGTGACAGCGTAAATGGTGAGGCACTTTATGTTTCTGATCTAGGGTGTTCTAGTTGTCACGGCGCTGACGGAGAGACACCGTTAGGAAGCTTCCCTCCAATTGACCCTAACAAAACAGTATTTAGCCACGAAAGTGCTGTAGGACAAGTTTATTCATTAGAAGAATTCATTAGCCTATATATGCCCGATCAAAAAGGGTCATGTGACGCACAATGTGCGGCAGATATTGCTAGTTATATTGAAACATGGCGTGCCCCGATAGTAAACGAAGCACCTAAGACAAGTTTTAGTCGCTTCGGTGATACTTTAATAGCTACTTCAACTGATGATGGCGGTTTTAAAAACTTAACACATCAATGGTTTGTAGATAATGTACTTAGCGGTGCAGAAAGTACATTTGATACCTCTGGTTTCGATGCTAAGGTTACCTTTAAATTAATCTCAACCGACGCACAAAATGAATCGAATAGCCTAATTCAAGATATTGATTTCAGTATAAGTAATTTTCCACCTAAGGCTGATTTTACCCACTTTAACAACACCCTAACCGCTATATCAACTGATGACTCAGACTCAATAAGTGATCTAACACATCAGTGGTATGTTAATGACGTAATGGTTGGTGAAGGGATCACTTGGGATACTTCAAAATTATCAGGTACCAAAAACATTGAGCTGAAATCAATAGATACCCAAGTATTATCACATAGTATTTCAAGAAGTATCGATTTTGGTAATACCAATCCTGTAGCAATCGCCACAGCAAATACCACCTCTGGTGAAGTGCCGCTAACTGTTATTTTTGATGGGTCTGGCTCATCAGATACTGAAGACAGCACGCTAACTTATTCTTGGGAATTTAGTGACGGTACATCGTCAATATTAGCAAATCCTAGTAAAAAATTCAGCACGGTGAATAATTATACTGCAACACTTACCGTTACCGATTCAGCGAATGGCTCGCACACTGCTGAAGTAATCTACATTACTACCTCACAAGCGACCGACCCAGATTCACTTACGGGTAACGTAACAACTGGTGAGTCGTTATATAGCTCAATGAGCTGTACTACTTGTCATGGTGTTGACGGACAAACACCACTAGCAAATTCTCCAATAATAGACCTTAATAAATCACTGTTTAGCCACACCGATGCTCCTAGCGTTAATCACTCGCTAGCAACATTCATCAGTTTATATATGCCTAATAAAAATGGTACCTGTGATGCACAATGTTCAGCAGATATTGCCAGCTACATCGATACTTGGACAGTGGTTGTTGAAAATCAAAAACCTGTATCTAGCTATAGTAGTAACGGAGATATCTTAACAGCAACATCTACTGATGACGGCGGTTTTGAAA
>Ga0308012_10000353_pt1 | contig 29065 bp, 29 predicted proteins | sample Neamet179_FD_203133 | JGI IMG/M metagenome (GOLD analysis project Ga0308012, IMG submission 203133) | Marine microbial communities from water near the shore, Antarctic Ocean - #179 | ecosystem: Environmental > Aquatic > Marine > Unclassified | place: Southern Ocean | collected 2014-07-25 | reverse complement strand
AATGGGAATGGGAAACCGTGCCCACATAGTTACCGCGGGCGTTACTGTCCGGGGCCTACTAAATATAGCCGCACTAGCAGGGTCAGATGTATCTAGTTACGGCTAAAAATTAGTACAGACAGGTCCACCCACCCGTCTGTACTAATTCTGTTTATCAGGCTCCTATAGGATACAAGGCCGCCACTAATTATAAGTACGGCTTTGTGTCTCTGCTCAGTACTGGAACTTCTCAGGCAGACGTAATTTGGCAATCCATCCAGCTTGGCAGTATGGGTCCGTGCATTTGAACACAATTCAACTCTTTATATCATCTCCAGTAATTCACTTTGATGTGCCAGGACGCTATAAATTGGGATCAATTGAAACCACACAGGCAATAGGTTAATTAATCTGTATGTCGGATCAAGTTGTAATCATCGGAGCCGGCGCCGCAGGGATTGGCGCAGGGCTGGAACTGCAAGCACTTGGCATCCCTTTTGTCATCATAGAAGCTAGCGGCCGCATTGGCGGTCGCGCCTACACAGACAAGACGTCACTTCCAAGTCACTGGGATCAAGGCTGTGGCTGGTTTCACTGCGCGGATGTAAACCCTCTTGTCCATTGGGCAGACAGATTAGGCTCGGTTTATGACAGTAATGATCGCAGTGAAAATGCATTATTCTGGGTTAAAAATCGGTGGCTAGACACAGCCGAAAGTACTTCAGTCCAAAGCAGCATCAATCGCAGGTTTAATACTATTTATGCCGCCGCAAAAAAAGGCTTAGACGTTCCCATCTCCGATGTTCCAGCACAAGCAGGTATTGGGGCAGCTATTGCCGAGGAGATGGTGCGGCTGATGTGTAGCGATGACACTAAGTATGCCTCCGCTGTGGGTTATGGCGATTATAATGATACTGAAGTGAACTGGGCTGTAACTTCGGGTTATGGAGATTTAATTAATCGAATGGCAACTGGGTTACCAATCTATACGAGAACAGAAGTTGCATCTGTAGAGTACCATAGGGGCGGCGTGAGAGTGCAAACCAATTCGGGACAGGTCGATGGGCGCGCGGCCATTGTGACAGCCTCAACGAACGTATTGAGATCAGGGGTAATTTCTTTCCCGTCAGGCCCAGTCCAGACGCTACTGGATTTGGTAGAGGATGTGCCTTGTGGAACCTATGAGAAGGTGGCCATAGCGCTCAAACACTACCCACTCGACCCCAAAGATAATGAAGCTTTATGGGTCCACCAACACTCAAGAGAAAGTCCAATTTATTTTCAAATTATCCACGGTGATAAACCAATGATGATTGCGCATATCAGCGGCGATCAAGCCCGAGGTTTGATCGCCGCTGGACCACACGCAATGGGTGATTTTGCGATCCAAAAATTGAAAAATATTTTTGGGTCTCATGTTCAAGACTTGATCTGCGGCACAGCAGTTACGGGGTGGCAAACCAACCCCCTAATACAGGGCGGGTACAGCTACGCCCGCGCAGGTGCAGGACAGAACCGGCGCAAAATGATTACATTGGATACCGGCGTAATTGCTTTTGCCGGTGAGGCATTTTCACTGCCGTGGTATGGCACTGCCCACGGTGCCTATGAAAGTGGGAAATGTGCAGCGTCTCGGTTACAGATACTTTTAAATTTAAAACCCACTAGCTGAGAGTGAGACACCAATTCCTAAGGGTGCCTAAATTCAATTACGTTGCGTGTGAATATGACAAAACCTAAGTTCGACTATTTTCAAAGTCTGCCCATGCTTTTTCAAATGTTTCAAAGTCAAAAAGAGCCTCGCGGGCAGGTTTTAAAATTAGCTGCTCTGTCGCAAGCAGTTTCTCGATAGAGCTCTCTAACGTTTTGATTACCTCTTCTGGGATAACAACCGCACCATGCCGGTCAGCGTGAACCAAGTCACCCTCGCTCACATGCATACCAAAAATTTCAACTGGAGTTCCTATTTCTTTGACATGTACAAAGCCGTGGCTTGGTCCAATCGACCCAGCTACCACAGGATAGCCAGCTGGATTATCACCAAGGTCACGCATTACGCCGTTCGTTAGCGTGCCAGATAATCCAAAACCTTTGTGAACTGTAGTATTAATTTCTCCCCAATATGCACCAATACAATCAGGGAAGTCTAAATCCTCAACCACCGCAACGGCCGGCATCGGGGCGGAGGCCATGTATTTATAGTAGTCCATACGGCGTTTCTTGATAACTTCCGGCGCTTCAGACGGGGGCAGCACAGCAGCAATTTTAGCGGTTCTCGCATATCCGACGATTGCCATTTCGTGAGGTGAGCTACAAATAACTGTGCCACGAGTGAACGCATCGAAGCCCCTTTTGCCCTGGGCTACCTCGATTGCGTTACAAACAGTTGGCGTATCGACAGCTTGTAATACTTTTAGCAGGCTTGGCGTCATTGCAACAATTACCGCACTAAGCCAGCGCCCTCAGACAGGCTTGTTAGTTTAGCATACGCAATATCTGGGTCGACAGCACCAAAGCCTGCAAATGTGCCAAAGCCACAATCAGAGCCGCCAATCACACGGTCTCGACCAACAATTCCAGCAAACCGTTCAATCCGCTGGGCTATCAGTTCTGGATGTTCAACAAAGTTAGTCGTCGTATCAACGACACCAGGCACAAGAACCTTATTATCCGGAATTTCTGACTTCCGATCGCGAAAGACCGTCCACTCATGCGCGTGACGTGGGTTTGAAGTTTCAAACAATAAGTACTGCGCTTTAGTCGACATAAGTGTCGAGAAAACTTTGTCCATCGGGATATCGCAGCAATGCGGTCCCTCATAGTTCCCCCAACAAATGTGGATGCGCACCTTTTCTTCAGGCACATTCTTCAAGGCATGGTTCAGCGCCTCGACATGGGAGGCAGCGACCTTGAGAAACTCATCATCAGTCAAGTCTTGAAATAGCATATGCCGCGACAATGCTAGGTCAGGACAATCCAATTGAAGGTCCAGGCCAGAAGCAACAATCGTCTCGTATTCCTCACGCATCGCATCTGCGAGTGCAGCAAGATATGCATCACGCGTCTTGTAGTAATCATTTTGTAAAAAAAGAGATATTACGCCAGGTGAAGCTGCATTCATAAAACCACGTTTCACCCCATGTTTAGACATTGCACCTTTGAGATTGTCTATGTCCTTTTTCAGCTCACCTTGGCCTTTTGATTTGACCTCGCCTGTACACATTGGACGCGCGTATTGCGGGGTGCCACCATCGTCAGCAAGCCGTTTTAAAAATCCTGGGAACATCTTTAAATCAGCCGGTGCATTACGAGGGCTATCGCCAGAAAAACCTGTGTAGCGGTCTTTGACATAGGTCGCATATGAGATTTTTGACGTCTCGCCGTCACTCACAATATCAATACCAGCTTTGACTTGCTTGGCTACGGTCTCGTCCACCGCCACTGTCATCGCAGTATCAAATTCTGCTTGATCAAACGACTGTTCATTCTCACGCGCAAAGATGAAATCTACAACTTTTTGTGTACGCGGAAGGCTGCCAACATGAGAGGTAAGGATTTTGTTCATCATTTCTCTTTCAAAAAACAGTTAAATAAGATTGCTATACACCCGTCCAAGTTGGACCCGCGGGGTCATCATTAGAGGTAACCCGATAGAGGCTGGCTTCACCAGTCATGGAGGGCTGTAAATTATGTGTAAACCCTGCAGGAAGCAGGCAAGTATCACCAGGATTTAAGGTCACAGCCCCACCACTCCATGAGAGTTTCCAGTGACCCCGCATAGGCATCAACACAACAGAATGTCCAATAGAGATGGATTTGTCTTCCAAAGACCCTCGAGTTATGAACTCGACATCAAATCCGGGTTTGTCAGGCAGTATAGCATCAGAGCCAATAACCTTCGCAGGTGACTTCCCAGCCAGCCCCATCAAGTCGAGATACCGCGCAACGTGGCGTGGGATCACGTCCAAGGCTACGGGCTCTGGCATACTGTGCAATTCAGCATCACTCAGAACTTGCATAGGGCCAACACCGCTAGGCAGCTGCATGCCTTTTTTGGTATCGTAAAGCTTGCCATTATCACCCAGTATCAAGCCATGCTTGGCAGCATCTTCGATGACTTGAGGGGCCCACGTCACGCCACCACCGGCGTCGTCACCACCGAGAACGGCCATGATCATTCCATAGTCAGTTCCAATATTTTCAAAGCCCCTAAAAATACCAGTGGGAATATTAATTATGTCGCCTTCCTCCAGTACAACCTCACCAGCGTCGCCCCAACGTCCCCAAAAAAAACGCCAGCGGCCCTTGAGTACAAAGAACACTTCGGCAGTCGTATGGCTATGCAAAGAGTTACGGCATTTAGGTGGCTGGCCCGCAGCTCCAATATTAAACCCCGGTGTGTCTTGAATATGGACATGCTGGTCCGCACTTTCGCTCACACCGCCACCGATGATCGTAAAGTTCTCTTTTTGATCACTCCCTGGCGTGTGCGCGTCGATAAACGCTGTCTTACACGGAACCAAATCACCGTAGCGTACAATACGCGCTTCCATTTCTGCTGGTGTCATTTACTTACCCTGTCTTCATTACGATCTGTTTCCAAATCGAAGTTTCATCATACAATGTATACTCACGGCGAATGCCCCAAGGACCAAATTCGACATGACTTGCGCCCATGACATGCACTTCGGCTCCTGAGGGTTTACCGAAGGCACCCCAGCCATCGTGTTTGCCCGTCAGGCTCCAGCGGATCGCAGCGCGTGGCGACATCATTGGGTCTTCGCGTCCTATTTGATGTTCGATTGCAAACGTTGCTGAGGGAAACGCAGCACGCAGCTTTATCCAAAAATCATCGACACCATCAGTCGATACCAATTCCACACCACCTGGGTAAAACCCTGTTATAGCGCGATCATACTCTGCCGGAATAATACTTAAATCAGCACTCATGATGCGCCTCAAAATATCAGCATATTTTGCGCCCCATTCATTATCGTTGCCGCGGCCTGTATAGGGACCAACTTTATCGATTGAAGGATGGAAAGGTTGCACACAGCTTTCCACACCACCCTCCCGCTCAATCAGGTCAACCGCATATTCTTTTGGGTCCCAACCCAACTGACGCACAACGGCTCCTTGATCTCGTATCAGCCATTCATCATTGATTTGATTGTTGATCGCATGGCAATCCGCAATAACACGGTAGCGCAGCTTGGCGCCTGTCGGCTTACCATAAATCCCATCACCCAAGTGCGTCGCCGTTGTCAAAATACGGTGAGACGACAACATGCCCTCCTCCGGGCTTCCCGACCAAATCACATCTTCACCGAGTAGGCGCCTGTCAGGGAATTCAGCGAGAGTAGCCATCGTGGCACCAATAACGCCTGCGTTTCCAAAAACTATTGAGCCAGGAGACCTCACTGGAATATCTTCAGAGTAATAGTCGTTCAGCGTCGAAAGCCCACGGTTTTCCCAAATTTCTTTAGTAATACCCAATATGTAATCAGGAAAATCGGTGAACTGATCTGAAAAGCCTTTCATGACGTCCATCCTTCTGGAATTTTAGCAGAGCTACGAACAATCAGTGGGCTATCAATTTTAATATGCCGTGGCGAAGATGCAGGGTTTCTAATTTTTTCAATCATCAAGGTAACCGTTTCTTTGACCATCAAGTCAGCACGTTGGCGTACAGTTGAGAGATCGTAAGCAGCCCATGATGCTGGTGGGACATCGTCATAGCCAACAACACTGACATCATGCGGTATGTGTAAATTCAATTCACCACGCAATACATCCATAACAGCAAATGCCATATGATCTGTAGCTACAAAAACTGCGTCTGGATGATCAGACTTCCCAAACATCTGACGAGCAGCTTTTTTTGCACCTTCCACTGTGAACTGACCGAGGGCATGTGCCGCGAGAGTTTCACCTGCTTCAGCCAATGCACTGCGAAACCCAGCCTCTCTTTCACGCTGGGTTGATGCACCTTCCCACCCACCGATATAGCCGATACGCTTATGGCCAGCAGCCAGAAAAAATTCAGCCACAGTTTTACCACCAGAAAAATTATTTGAGGTGACTGCAGAATGATTTGCCGCATCCTGAGATCGATTGAACAAAACAACGGGCACCCCTGCTGCTTCACAGCGTGCGGTCAAATCACTCGAAAGACCGACGCTGGCAGTGATGATACCCTCAACTTGATAATCAAGTAATTCATCAATAACTTGATCCGTTGATTGCGTATCATTTGCCGCCATAAAAATAAGGACGTGGTAGCCTTCAGACTGCAAGTAATTTGAAAGTTTTTCCAGAGCTAGGGGATAAAAATAGTTATCCAAATACGCTACTATCAAACCAATGATACGGCTTTTGCCCGTAATAAGTGAACGAGCCAAGACATTTGGGCGATAGCCCAGCTCTTGGGCTGCCTCACGCACTTTTAAAATAGTTTTATTGCTAGCAGAAGCTCCAGGGGTAAAGACACGGCTGACCGCAGACTGGCTAACCCCAGCACGCTTTGCTACTTCTAATGAGGTCACTTTATCCATCAATCTGCAGTCCAGCCACCATCAATTAACATGTTTGTACCAGTCATCAGTGCGCTAGCGTCTGACGCCAGATACACAACCGCGCCCATTATATCAGCCACTTCTCCTATACGTCCAAGTTTGATCTTTTCCTTAATCCACTTAACCCTTTCAGGGTTAGAAAACGTAGGTTCAGTGAGGGGAGTTCGCACAAAAGTGGGGCAGATGGTATTTACCCTTATCTGATGAGGGCCAAGCTCAATCGCCATGGCTTTAGTAAAGCCCTCCACGGCATGTTTGGTGGCGCAGTAAACGGCGCGCTCTATCCCACCAACATGGGCCATTTGGCTGGATACATTTATCAAACTTCCTGGCTTGCTAGCTTCAACAAGGCCTTTGGCCACTGCTGTTGTCAAAAAATAAGCCCCTTTGATATTAAGGTCAGCCACAACGTCGTAGTCGTCCTCAGTCGTATCAATAGCCAACGAATGTAACGCAGCACCTGCCGAGTTTACTAAAATATCAAATGGCCCTGAAGCTCTAACTGACTCTTGAGTGGCGCCTATATCTGAGACATCCATCGCCATTGCATTTGCCACTAGCCCCATGGCCCTAAGTTCAAGGACGGCTTCTTCTAACTTGTGCACCGTACGCGCGGCAAGGGTGACTTCAGCACCAGCCTGAGCAAGTGCCACAGCACAGCCAAGTCCAATACCGGATGAGGCGCCAGCGACCAGCGCTCTCTTTCCATCTAAGCGGAATGATGGCGTTTGTGGCAGGGTCATGTCACTGCCTCGTCTGTAATTGGAATGGGGCCAGTAGCGCGCGCCTTATTAAATTCACGCAACCGTGCAAATACGTCGACGCCCAATTGAGAATAGACGTCTAAAAGATCAACTAATACCCAATTTTCACGAATCTTGCCTTGTTCCATCCGCCAAAAATCTAATGACCGAAGCTTGATTTTCTGACCATTGGGCACAAGACCCATCCAACCATCACGCGCCATAGTTTGCGCCATATCTGGCCAACCAGTAACCGCCACATAATCACCTTCGGCAAAGAAATGCGCCAATACTTCGTCCTTATATTGCCCACGATCAGGCATGGCATTCAGGAATGGAATTTGATGCCAATTGCGAAAACCTGAAATGCCACGCGCCGTTCCGATCCCAGCGGGCCCGTACCACGACATTTTTGGATGCCAGTATCGCTCTAGTTCCATTGAAGCAACTGGCTCGATAGGGTGACGCGACAGAGCAACCAACATGTCGATTACATGTGTCAGACTTTGATTGGATTGCGCTTTATCGTCTGGGCGATCCACTAAACCGTCCTGCGTCATGGGTGTAGGCGTCGCCCATTCACGTCCCAAGCTGGGTGCCATAGGCCAAGCGCTTGCCTGCATCATCAATTCTGGAATATCCCAGATAGCCTGAACCTCGACAACCTGGCCGTTTAAAACCTTATAGAACTCATGGAACCGCATGTGAGCGAGGTGGCCCGTTGGTGGGATCTCGAGGAAGGGCGCAACAAATGTTCCAACGTATGATCCACAGCAACCAACCCAGTCGCAACCTTCAGGCGTAGTTCCACTGACAATTATTGCGTCACGACGTTCTACATCCGGAAAGGCAATTTTAAGTGGCTTAAAACAGGTGTCATACAAACTATCAGTAGTTAGGTCGCCAAAGGGGTGACACATTCGCACATCACATGTGGGAGAGAGTATATCAACAATTGCCTGGCGTACCTCCGTCTCATCTAAATCCCGAAGCGCGGCTAGCAATGGCTTAAGTTTAGGCTTTATCTTTGTCTGTGAAGTCATCTACTCAGCAACTTCTCGGTATGGGGCACCCGTACCATAAGGCACATTAACACCACCATAGCGACGCACGCGGATATTGCATTGTTCCGCATGCCCAACAAAGCCTTCAAGCATGCACAGCCTGCTACCATATTCACCTACCAGGGTTGCGGCCTCGTCAGTTGTGATCTTTTGATAAGAGTGCGTTTTTAGGAACTTCCCAACCCATAGGCCACCTGTGTATCGGCCTGCTTTTTTTGTTGGGAGTGTGTGGTTCGTACCAATAACCTTATCTCCGTTTGAGACATTAGTCCGCGCCCCAAGAAACAATGCACCATAGCAAGTCATTTTTTCCAAAAACCAATCATCACGATCTGTCATAACTTGGACGTGCTCAGATGCGATATCGTCCGCCATTGAAAGCATCTCATCATAGGTGTCACACAAAATCACCTCTCCATAATCGGACCAACTAACCGATGCTGTATCAGCTGTTGGAAGGATGGTGAGAATGCGATCAATCTCACGCAGAGTGTCTTCTGCTAACTTACGAGAATTTGTGAGCAGGATCGCAGGACTATTGTATCCATGCTCCGCTTGACCAAGAAGATCAGTTGCACACAATTCACCGTCAACAGTCTCATCTGCAATTACCATTGTCTCAGTGGGGCCAGCAAAGAGATCGATCCCAACACGACCAAACAGCTGCCGTTTTGCTTCTGCGACAAACGCATTTCCCGGACCAACAAGCATATGAACAGGATTAATTGTTTCAGTCCCAATAGCCATTGCACCAACCGCCTGAATGCCACCCATCACAAATATTTCGTGGGCACCACCAAGATGCATAGCCGCGATCACAGCAGCGTTTGGCTTGCCATTAAAGGGCGGCGTGCAAGCAACTATGCGCGGCACACCGGCAACTGACGCCGTGGCAACAGACATGTGAGCAGATGCAACCATGGGAAATTTACCACCGGGAACATAGCAGCCAACCGATTGTACTGGTATATTCTTATGGCCCAAAATTACGCCAGGCATCGTCTCGATCTCAATATCAAGCATGCTGTCGCGTTGCGCTTGGGCAAAGTTGCGTACTTGTTTCTGGGCAAAGTTAATATCAGCCAACTCACGCTCGGTTAACGATGCTATTAGCGCCGCAATCTCATCCTCAGATAGCTTAAAAGAGGCTGGGCTATAACTATCAAATTTCTCAGACAAGGAACGCACTGCAGTGTCGCCAAAATCTTCTATCTGTTTCAGCGTACTCTCGACAATGGCCTTTGTTTTGGCATCATCTTCAGCCCGCTCCGTATCAGGTTTCCCACGCTTTAGATAATGTACAGTCATCCGTCTCTCCTTGGTGATGGTGGTTTTTTTTCACCATGGTCAAATGCCTCCCAGCCTTGACCGTTAAAAACGTCTACGCCCAGTTGCGCCAACACGTGTGGAAAATCCACCATTACCCAATTATCAGTAATCTTACCGCCCTCTACTTTCCAGAAATCCATGTAACGAATTTGTATCTTTTTTCCTGACGGCTTTACGCCCATAAAAATACCCGAGTGAACCGCTTCTTGTCGTCCAAATGCGGCAGCCCATTCGCCCATGTAAAGCCGAGCTTCATCAACACATACCTTATCAGAGAACGCTGCTTGGAAAGGCTTTTGCCAGTTGTCTTGAAACTCACGGATACCCTCTTTAGTTCCGCAGCCGGTGTTGCCCATCCACCGAAAACTCTCATCAAAAAACTCGCCAATATCAACAATACGATGATCATTGAGGCCATCCACCATTCCCTCAATGACAGCACGCGTTTCTTCCGTCTTTGACATATCGGTATCCCGAGTCAGGACGGCTTGTTCTGGTCTTAGTCCGATCATCCTTTTACTGCTCCCGCTGTGAGGCCGCTAACTATTTGACGTTGAAAAAACATCACCAGTATAAACAAGGGCGCAGTAGCTGATACAACGGCTGCAACCGCGAACATAACGTTACCCTCTGTTTGTGTTGTCCCTAAAAAGCTCGCAATTTTTGGGACCATTGTCTGACTACTTTGGCCTAGCAATGTGGCTGTAACGGTGAAATCATTGTACGCCAGTAAAAATGAAAATAACCCAGTAGTTATAACGCCAGGCCACATAACAGGTACGATTACGCGTCTGAATGCCTGGAACCGGGTGCAGCCATCAACCATTGCACTTTCATCAAGATCTTTAGGTATATTTAGAAAAAAGCTATGGAGCATCCACAATGTAAACGGCTGGTTGATTGCAACCATCACAATAATAGCTGTCGGCAGGTGTCCCCAAATATTCCATTCAAAGAACGGTAGTAAGTACCCTGAGACCAGTGTGATGTGGGGCATAGCTCGAAATACTAAGGCGAGCATCAACAAGTAGAATGCATATTTTTTACCCGACCGGGCCAATGCATAGCCGCCCAGAGTGCCTAGTGTTAGAGATATTACCACAACAGAGATCACAACAATCATTGTATTTAGTGCGGCGGTCCAAAATGATTTGGTTACCCACGCCCCAAAATAGCCATCACCAGTAAAAGCGCCACCAGTTTCTATTTGCGTACGCACCCCACTGATTGCATAAGTCCAATCCGCCTTAGAGAAGAAATCCCCCTGAACTTTAAAAGAACCCCACATAGTCCAAAGAAATGGAAAACCTGCAGCTACAACCCAACATAGTACAAATACCCATATTACGATATTTAGTGACTTTGGGCGCCGGTGAATAAGCTCAGACATTACACAACCTTTCCCTTGAAGTCCCGCCAAGTCCTGAACAAAACAGGTATCAATAATACGGCAACACCCAAAATAGTTAGGACTGAAGTCGCTCCCGCAGAGCCAAAGAAACTGCCTTCACCGCCTGCGAGGTCATTAAAAATAATCCAAGACAGAGAAGTAGCGCTTGCTTGTGCAGAGAAGCCAACGATGGGTTCGAACACACGAAAATTATCCATCAGTTGGATTAGCGCTATAAAAACAATCAGTGGCACCAAGTGTGGTAGAATTACATAGCGCGTGCGTTCCCAGCGAGAGGCACCATCAATCATAGCTGCTTCAATCGTCTCTGCTGGAACGGTTTGTAGACCAGCGTAAAATATAATGAAGGCAAAGGGCGCCGAGTGCCAGACACCGTACACTATCAACATTGCCCAGGTTAGTGTTGGTGAGGCTTTTAAAGAGAGTGATGGATCTTCAAAAATCCACTGCAAACTGGCGCCCAAAATTCCCTCTGAATCAATCATCCAAAAAAGTATTAACGAGCCTATCAAAGGCGTTACGATCATTGGGAGAAGCGACACAAAAATTGTTGGGCCTTTAATGCGTTTTGGTAGGCTGTTAACAGCCAGCGCAATACAAAACCCAAGCATTACGACCAGAGGGGTTACCAGAAATGTATAAGTAAGAGTGAATGCCAGAGCACGGTAAAATGGTAGGTTGTAAGCTTCACTTAAAAAGACCCCAAAAGTGGGGCTATTAGTCCAGGCTGTAGACAACTCAGAAACGGCGAGGTGATTACGATTTTTATAAGTTCCAAATCCATTAAATTTCCCCAAAGGCCTATCTTTTTTGAGCTGAGAAGTTGCGTCAACATCGACTTGCATTTCAAGTTTGCATCCAAATGGGCCACAGTTTTTAACTTCTTTTAAAACTGTAGTGTGCTCGATGTGTAGGGATTGGATAAACACTGACCCAATAGGCAGTGCGATAAACAGCATCATCGTCACTAATGACGGTAGAATAAACCAAAAAAATGTACGGTTTTTCATTTTGAGTGCCTATTAAATTAATATAGTAGGGGAAGAGCGGTGGCTCTCCCCCAGGGTTCCTTACTTAAGGAAACCTTTTTCTGTTGCCGCCGCAGTATATGCCGCTTCGACGTCCATCAAAGCTTGCTCTGCACTTTCAGATCCCTGTAGGAAGTCTGAAATTTCAGCACCAAGTGCGCCATGTAATGTACCCATAAATGGTAGCATTGGATATGGTGCAGCACCGCCTGCTGCGGTTGCCGTAACTCCGGCAGATGCAGCCGATGGTGTATAGCCATCACCGAGCCAGACAGTCGCATCATTGTTTGCCTTTATAACATCCGAGGATATGCCATGCATCATAGCAATGAAGGTTGCTTCTGCATCTTCATCAGAAATATTTGCCGAAATTGCGATGCCGTCCCACCAGAGAGTTGACGCTGGACGTGCATTGTTACCCCAAGTTGGCGCACCAGTAAGTACAGTTGTGGATGTTACAGCCTCAGTTGAACCTTCACCATCCAAGACAGCTCCACCACGACTACCCCACAATGTTGCCAATGCTATATTTCCAGCTTCCCACTCAGCCTGAGTGGCATTGGAGTCATATGTCAAATAATCTGGATTTGAATACGCAACCAAAGACTTGAGCATATTCAATGTTGCAACGCCATGATCATTGTTCACAGCTACTTCAGCTGTACCCGGCTTAAAGAAATCTGCGCCAGTACCCATGTACATGTTGACAAACTCTTCCGCGAGGTTCCAACCAGCTTTAGTATTCAAAGCTACTGGATAATCCATTAGACCCGCAGATTTGATTGCTTCAGCCGCCACTAAAACATCTTCATATGTTGCGGGGATGCTGCTTACGCCAGCTTGCTCCAACATGTCAGAACGTGAAAATAAATGCTGTGCGTTAGCCATAAAGGCAACAGCCATAATTTTGCCATCTACTGTGACTAATTGGCTTGGCTTCAACCCTGAACCATGCTTTGCGACTAGAGCATCCAACGATTGCACCAGGCCATCATTCATCAATGTGACCAAGGTAGAGTTACTTGCAATAATCGAAGTGTATTGCGCAGGGTTAGATGTCAGTGCAGCAACCATAATATCTTTATGGTCCTTGGTGAGGTTAGTTTCGACCATTACGCCGTCACCAGCACAAGTACTTGCGGCCGCAGTTACGGCTTGGATCGCGGGGAAGTCATTTGAAAGAATGCTGACATTACCCGAAGAAATTCCACATCCAGCCATCGCCGTAGTGCCAAGGAACATGAATGCACCAGCTACTGTTATTTTATTTAGAAACATTTGTTTCTCCCAGTTGTATTAAGAAATAACTAAAGTTGTCATCTCTTGGTTAGTCCCCATCGTGGGGAATTTTAAAGGGGATCAGCCCCCAATCCGCGCACCTGTCTGGATGTCAAACAAATGGCAAATGTCCATCGGCACAGAGATGCGGACCATATCGCCAATTTTCACACGATAATCCTTATGTGCCTTGACCGAGACTAGCTCACCATTCAACCGCACAGTGATCATTGTCGCATCACCCAACAACTCCATTGTATAGACTGCCGCATGAATATCGCCGCCCTCATTTACTATGCTCGCATCCTCTGCACGAAACCCAAGCTGAGCAGGCTGGTTAGATGCAGTGAACCCAGCAACGGTAAGGTCGCTCGAAGTAAACTTGTTATTCACAACGTCACCCTGAACCAAATTCATTGCAGGGGACCCTATAAAGCTTGCCACAAAAGCATTTTCAGGTCGGTCATAAATATCTGTAGGACTGCCAACTTGCTGAACAATTCCACCCTTCATAACAACCACACGATCTGCAAGGGTCATCGCCTCAATTTGGTCATGCGTTACGTAGATAGTTGTAACCTTCAACTCATGGCTCAGATTTTTTATCTGGGCGCGTGTAGATACGCGAAGTTTTGCATCTAAATTGGAAAGCGGCTCATCCATCAAAAATACATTTGGTTCACGTACAATAGCACGGGCCAGTGCCACACGCTGTCTCTGCCCACCTGAAAGTTCTGCCGGCTTTCTGTGCAAAAACTCATCCAACTCAACCATAGCGGAAGCGCGCATGACACGCTCTTTATGCTCTGATTCTGGAATTTTTCTCACCTTAAGTGGAAATCGAATATTTTCGTAAACATTCATATTTGGGTAGAGAGCGTAAGATTGAAAAACCATCGCCACGTTTCGATCCTTCGGATCCAGGTCATTCACTCGAACCCCGTCGATGAGAATATCACCATCAGTGACCTCTTCAAGGCCGGCAATCATACGCATTGTTGTAGTTTTTCCACAGCCCGACGGACCTAGAAGCACAAGGAATTCTTCATCTGCAACTGTGAGGTTGAAGTTTTCTACACCTACAAACGAGCCCCAGCGCTTAGATAAATTACGCAATTGAATTTCGGCCAACTCGCCCTCCCATAAACGATTGGAGATCATTTTGAACAATCTCTCAGAAAGTTATCCGTTGATCTATTGTCAGTGCAAGCAATTTCTGCAAACGTATGCAAAATTATGCAAAATTATACTTAAATAAGAGGTCATGTCCTCTACAACATAAGTAAATAGGGAAATTAACGTTGAATTTTCAAAATGAAAAAAAATTAGTGCGGGACTTTTACAAATCCTTGGACGCAGCAAGTGGTGAGGGAATCACTTCTGTCTTGAAGAGTTTCACTGCGGCCAACTACAAATGGCGTGCCTTTCATCCCTTTAACTTGAAAACTGATGTTCAGGACGTTTCAGACAATTTCTGGCAACCCTTCCGCCATGCAGTCACTAATGTACAGCGTCGAATGGACGTCTTTTTTGCAGGTGACAACTTCATTGATAGCGGGTCGTCCGTATGGGTCTGCTCAATGGGACACCTTATGGGCCTGTTCGATAATCCCTGGTTAGGCATCCAACCGACTGGTAAAATGGTTATGCTAAGGTATGCAGAATTCCACCAAGTGGTTGATGGTAAAATTACTGAGACAGCTTTCTACTTTGATATTCCACACTTCATGATTCAAGCTGGATATGCACCATTTCAAGAACAAACAGCAGCCCATATGGTCCAGCCAGGCCCAGCGCCTCATGATGCCCTTTTGTTCGAGGATGCGGATCCAAATGCAGGGCAAAGCACAATGGCCGCCATAAACTTTATGATAGAGGATCTTGGACAGTGGCAAAGTGGCTTGCCGCTAGTGGAGGAGCTTGCACGAAGTTGGCACGACGACATGGTTTGGTGGGGGCCCGCGGGGATTGGTGCAACCTACACAATTGCACGATATGCCGAACAACACTCGGCTCCATTTCGCGCTGCATTTACTGAACGATCTGGTACGGGTCATATCGCACGCATCGCCGAAGGAAACTATGGTGGCTTCTTTGGGTGGCCAAATTTCATAGCGAAACCAACAGGCGGATACTTAGGGCTTCCACCTAGTGACAAAAGTAGTGAATTTCGTGTTATCGATATTTATCGGCGCGAGGGTGATAAACTCCAAGAGAACTGGGTATTCATCGATATGCTGCACTACTTAAAGCAACAAGGCATCGATATTTTGGGACAAATTAAGACGGTAGGCTAGTAAGTTTCATCTATCTAAAAGGATATTAAATAATTCCATTGACATATCATACTATTTTAGTAAGGTACTAATAGTTCTTAGCCACTTCACCATAAAATGAAGAAGCCAACACTCAATAAATTCTGAGAAGGTTTCTAAATGCCAAACCCGACAACAATTCGAGATCATGAAACGTACTCTGACAGTGAAATCGATTTAATATTAATTGAAGCTCTTGGCTCAAGGTCATCTGAAGAGGTAGCGAGCGACATATCTTTCGAATGGTTGCTAGATTATTCTCATATCAGCATTGAGGGTTCAGTATGAGTACCTCAGCACCTCTTCAAAATTCTATAGAAGCAGTTTTAGATAATTACAGTAGCTCAGTCAGGAGTAAAAAATTGATGTCCTTCCATTCGGTCGATGAGCAGACGGTGCCTATTGAAAATAAACTGCCAACATATGATGCTAAAGCTCTGACCAAGGGGGTGGATCAAGCCCAGATCGTTTTGGGAGATCAAATCTATACACTACGCATCACGCGTGCAGGCAAGTTACTACTTACCAAATGACTACAGCTCAGGAAAAACGTGGTGGAGCTCCCGTTGGCTTTTTGACCGAACTTGATGGGATTGGCGCTGCGTCTATAGTCTACTTGCGAATGTGGCATAACGGACCTGATAGCCAAGCAGATGTTTGGGCAGACCTGTCATCCAGCCTCGGCGCTGATCATGGTCGCAAAGCCCTAAAAGCCTTTGAGACACTGTGTAGCTTGTGTTCACAACATGGGCGCAGGCCACTGATGCTGCACGCAATCAACTGTAAATGTATTGGATCAGATGAATCCTGTTTTGCCAATTTTATTGCCACTGCAGCAACCGGCGAACATGAGGATGCTATGCTGATCGCTACCCTCCTAGTTAGACCAGATATTGGACCGATCATCACCTCTTTGGCCGTTGACTTCGGTTTAGCACTTATGCTGATGAACCTTCGGGCCCCAAAAAATCTTGAAGATGATATGAACAACCGCCAATCACACCTGACAACATTACACTGAAAAGCTAAGTTATAGACTTACAAACAAGCTTCTCTAACTGATCCAATTCGAATGCTAAGGCATGAGTGGTCTTTGCTAAATCGGCATGGCGGCTTCGGGAGCCATTGGAGATAGCACACTGCAAGTATGTGGTAGTTTAGTATTTCAGTCTCTCATCCATTGATCAAATTTGATTGGAGCTTCTTGGCACGACTAAAAGACGCCTCCACCACAGCATTACTAGCGTCCAACCCAGCTTAGTTTTTCAATGGTACACACTAGGCGATCACACTGACTAAAATACCAAAGCATAGGTAGCTGATCTCTCTGCAAGACCCACAGCCAAACCGTTTAAGATAACCTGACTTGGGCAGAAGGAAGTTTTGAAGTTACTTCTGCAAGGGAGGATACGGCTATTAACGATGCGTTTCGTAAGGAAGGGACCAAGCCTATTGGCCCTTGGATCTTACTACAAAGTTCGGCGCTTAATCCCGCTTCCAGCAATCTTCGCATGCGTACTTCATGAGTTTTATTGCTACCTAATGCGCCTATAAAAAACGGCTGCGCATTTGCGGCACTCATAAGCAAGTTATGTTCCCACTCGTGATCATGAAATAACAGCAACACCGCCGTATGGGCGTCCATCGGCAACTCCAACGATACGTCAGGCGTAGTCATGCGGTGGGTACTTTTAGGATTTAAATCTGACAGGCAAGCGATATCATCCACGTCTGGAGAGGCGACATGGAGCTCAAAGCCCATACCTTCTGCCAAGGTAGCAGTACTGCGCAGAATTGGGCCGCGCCCAGCTAAAACTAACGCTGGTTTGGGCGCATATTGAAACCGAAGGGCACCACCACCGTCCAGTATCAATTCAGGATCTGCTTCAAAAGACATTACAGTCATCGCCCGGGCGCGCAAAGCTTCCAATGCCCCACTCAAAACCTCCAATTTAGGCGCAGGGTTAATGATAAGCTCGAGTGCACCGCCGCAGGGCAGCTTGAGATCCATATATGGCGAGCCAGCGCCGTAGCGAATGTGTTTGATCTGACCGTTCCGGATGGCATTGAGCCCATGCAGCATGATGTCACGATCGATACAGCCATTGGACAGATAGCCAGTCATAACACCAGATTGCGCCACAACCGCCAAAGACCCAACCTCACGCGCTGCGCCGCCCTCGATCGCAAGGCTGGTCACCAGCGCGCAAGGTTGGCCCGAATGGATCAGCGCCACGGTGGCTGCTAGAATGTCTTGTGCATGCTCAGAATAGGCTATTCTGCTCTCAGGCGGCATCATCTTCTCCAACCAAATCAGCAAAGCTTTTAAAAAATTTCGTCGCTAATTTTTTAGAAGTGCCCTGGATCAACCGACTACCTAATTGCGCCAGCTTACCACCAATATCTGCAGTTGCCGTGTAGTGTAGCAGAGTGCCGTCTAGATGTTTTTCTAACTCCACCACAGCTCCACCCTTAGCGTAACCCGCAGCGCCACCATTGCCTTTGCCAGTCAGCGAAAACCGCTCTGGGGGGGCATCTGGACTCAGTGTGACGTTACCACTAAATTTGGCTTTTACAGGACCAATTTTTAGCACAACTTTAGCTTCTAATTCGGTGTCCGAATGCTTGACGAGCTCCTCACAGCCTGGGATGCACTGTTTGAGAATTTCAGGATCATTTAATGCAGCATAGACGACTGCTTGAGAGGCCTTGATTATAATTTCGTCTTTGAGTTCCATAGTGGTAGTCCTATTTTCAACAGTAAGGAAATTTGATCCTAGCCAATAGCTCGGCTTGATCTTTGGTTAAGATGTAAAAAATATACTCCCATTTTGTGGGCTAGCATTTTAAAGCATAGCATCGAGGGAGGTCACCTTTTCTATGAGATTCAATCGCGTAGAAGCGAGGTCTTCCAGCGTATCAATATCAGTAATAAAGCAGGCGTCGTCTGTCACAAACTGATGGACGCGTTCTGGACGGTTGCGTGTCAGTTTGCGGCAGCCAAGATTAACTGGGTCTGCCAACATAAGCGTCCGTTGCGCAGCGGGCACCACAATCGGATTACCCCGAATGCCACCTACTACTGGAACAGTGATCCGCCCATCCGCTTTAGCGTGATGCGCGGCAAGAAGATCTCTCAGATTGCCAGACTTAATATTGGGCTGATCACCAAGTGCTATTAGATAGGTCTCTGCCCTTGGTGCACCGCGCAACCCAGCATCGACAGAGGTCATTTGCCCCTCTTCAAACTGGCAGTTATGAACGAAGTTGACTGGTGCATCACCCATGGCAAAGGTTACAGCAGCCTGCTGATGCCCAGTCACCACAGTCACGGGGTGATCCGATACTTCAGCACAGGCAGATACAACACGACACAGCAGTGTATCATTGCCAATGAACAACAATAATTTGTTTATCGCCCCCATTCGACGCGATAGCCCAGCCGCAAGAACAATCACCGCTATGTCAGACATCGGCGCAATCTCGATTGAGGGAGCCAGCGCGACGCAATTGGGTGATCTCAGCCAGAATTGACAGGGCTATTTCATCTGGTGTGATCGAGTTGATACTCAAACCGGCAGGAGCTTTTACCTTTTTGAGGTTTGTAGAAAAATTAGGATTTTCCATCTCCAACTTGGCTGAAATGGCTTCAAATTTTCGCCGACTGCCTACGAAACAGACATAGCGAGAATTAATAGATAAAGCCGCACGCAATGCATCAATATCTCCCTGACCTTGGGTTGCCACGACCACAAAGTCACCTGTTTCAAAGTTAAAGCCGTGGGTGAACTGAGCATTGATGTCAGCAACTGGAGCGGCATGAGCCGACACCTTGAAATCAAAGCGTGTTGCGAGCTCAGATAACGCCATGGCAACCAAGCCAGTGCCGCAAATTACCAGTTCAGGCAAAGGCAAAATGGGCTCCACAAACACATCCATCGTGCCTTTAGAAGGGCAACCATTGCGTGCAAAATGTACACCATCACGCAATTCACCGGTAACAACCCCTTCGCTATCCAACAGTTCTTGCGGTCGCAGGGAGATAAACTTCGGTTCACCCGTTTTGATGGCTTCACGCGCAGCTTTACCCACTGCGCCGCGAGCACAGCCACCACCAACCCAACCCATAAGGATTTTTCCTTCAGGATCGAGCAAGGCTTTGCAACCCGGTTTAGCAGATGTGGCGTCAATGGTGCGTACCACTGTAGCCATAGCAAAAGGCAGACCTTTGAGTTTCAAAGACTGCATTTCTGCCTCCAGCTGGGTATGCTCTGACAGCGATAGGGTCATAGTCGCTCCAATGTCCGTTCAAGTGCCGCAAGATCGGTGAGTGTGGCCGCGGCGGCAAAAGCGTCTAGATGAGGCAGAGCAGCGGCCATACCTTTCGCCACAGGCTCATATCCTTGCCAGCCTTTTAGAGGGTTAAGCCAAATTATTTTGCAACCTCGACGCTTCAATTTAGCCAAGGCATTCCCTAATATCTCTGGTGTATCACTGTCATAGCCATCAGATAAAATTATCACCACACTGCGCCCATCGACAAAATTTCGAGCATAACCATTGGCAAACTTCTGTAGATTTGCACCAATTTTAGAGCCCCCACCAAAGCCATCTGCCAGTAAAGTAATCCGGTTCAAGGCCCGCATCGGATCATCGTCTCTCAATGCATTGGTAATACGCACCAACCGAGTATGAAACAGATAGGCATCACTAGCACTATCTGCCCGCATCAAGCCCGCAAGAAAGGCCAAAAACGGACGGGCATAATTCATCATCGATCCAGATACATCACAGAGAGCAACAATCTTCAAAGGTCGTTTTGGTCGTTTACTTTTGGCCAGATGTAGAGGTTCTCCACCAGTCGCTAAGCTGCGCCGTATGGTGCGACGCAAATCAATTGAACGGCCTCTTTGGGCCACCTTACGGCGGCGCGACCGGCGGTCTCTCAACGCTTTTCCCAGGCGGATTGCTACTCGCTCTGCGATGCGGATATCTTCAGAAGAAACTAGCTCTCGCAGATCTTTCTTCATTAAATTATGCGCCCTAGAGGCTAGTAGCTTACCAGTGCCTTGCGCATAGCTTTCATCAGCATCCTGCGAATCTTCAGGTTCATGAATAGACCCTTTGCCCGAGGTGCTTCGACTATTATCTGTACGGGTACTTTTGGTACCTTTCCCCGCAGGGGTAGCCTTGGAGGGAATAACCTTGTGGCGCACACGACCTTCGGCCATCCAGAAAGAGTCGAACAACATATCAAACTGTGCAGTGTCTTCCACTGATCCTGCACAAACAGACTTAAGCGCTAACCTAGCTTCAGAATGGACAATGGGGTTGACGCATGACAAAGCACGCAGCGCCAATTCTGTTTCTGATACCCCAAGGTGAAACCCATGCGCGCGCAAATGTGCCATAAACCCTGAAATTCGCGCCACAGCACCCGGGTCCGATCCAGTAAAGCGGGTAACTTTGCTCATGCTGCCTTGCCTGCTATACGAGCTGCTACTTCCATAGGTACCGCCGCTCGGTCCGCCTGTGTTTTCAACAATGTCGCAAGAGCAGCCTGTAGGACGGAAGGGTCAGACGTCAGATCCTTAATGCCAAGCCCCGCCAAAGCGGCGGCGAAATCCAGCATTTCAGCGATACCAGGCACTTTTTCCAATTCTTCTTGCCGCAACTTCTGCACAAACCCAACAATCTGTTGGCCAAGATGCACCTCGACTTCAGGACAGCGAGACGCCAAAATGGCCAGCTCAGTTTGGCGGTCAGGATAATCAATGTGCGCATAGATACAGCGTCGGCGTAGCGCATCAGACAGATCACGCGTACCATTGGCAGTAAGGATCACCAAGGGCTTTGTAATTGCAGTGATCGTGCCCAACTCCGGTATAGTGATTTGAAATTCGGATAGAACTTCAAGCAAATAGGCCTCAAATTCCTCATCAGCACGATCAATCTCGTCGATCAAAAGTACAGGTGACTTGTCCTGCCGGATAGATTTGAGCAGTGGTCGTTCCATCAGATAATCTTCGGAAAAAATACGGTTTTCAACAGCCGTACCAGTTTCACCCGCCTCAGAGGCTGCACGAATTGACAGCAACTGTCGCTGATAGTTCCACTCGTAAATAGCTTGTGACGCATCCAGCCCCTCATAACATTGGAGTCGGATCAACTCGGTATCTTTAATCACAGCCAAGGCTCTTGCAACTTCAGTTTTACCCACACCCGCGGCACCCTCTAAAAGCAGCGGGCGGGCAAGCGTGATGGCGATATGAAGCGCCGTAGCAAGATCATCAGATGCAACATAACCAGTTTGCTCAAGCGATATTTGTAAATTCTTCCAGGTCATCATGGTTTTGTGCGGGGCACCCAACGGGTGCCCCGCCCTTTCATTAATCGTGCATGCCAAGGTCGTTGGCAGTCTTCCAAATACGCCAGTGATCATGAGGCATATTGGTGTGGCGGTTACCAAAAGGCCGGAAGGCATCTTGTACTGCATTCGAGAAACACGGGACACCACCAACATGTGGGCTTTCCCCCACACCCTTCGCACCGATTGGGTGATGCGGAGACGGCGTAACAGTGAAGTCGGTTTCAAAGTTTGGGACTTCCCAAGCAGTTGGAAGGAAGAAGTCCATCAAGGTTGCCGTTTTGCAATTACCCATATCATCATAGGCAATTTCTTGCCCCAGAGCTACCGCAAGTGCCTCTGTCAAACCACCATGGATCTGACCTTCGATGACCATGGGATTAATCCGTGTGCCGCAATCATCAAGCGCATAAAAGCGATTAATTTTGGGGACACCAGTGTCCACGTCTATATCCATCACGCAGACATATGCGCCAAAAGGATAGGTCATATTGGGTGGGTCATAGTAGCTTACCGCCTCAAGACCTGGCTCCAGACCGGGGATAGCTTGATTGTATGCCGCATAGGCAATTTCCCCCATCGTCTTAAACCGCTCTGGCGCACCTTTTATAACAAACCGGTCTACATCAAACTCGACGTCATCGTCATGGACTTCTAGCAAATAAGCCGCAATCATTTGGGCTTTTGCGCGGATTTTACGCCCTGCCATGGCCGTTGCAGCGCCAGCGACCGGTGTAGAACGTGACCCATATGTGCCCAAACCATAAGGGGCCGTATCGGTGTCGCCCTCCTCTATGGTGATCGAGTCAGCAGGAATGCCAATCTCAGACGCAAGAATCTGCGCAAAGGTCGTGGCATGTCCCTGACCTTGACTAATCGTGCCAAGCCGTGCAATCGCAGAGCCCGTTGGATGGATACGAATTTCGCAGCTGTCGAACATGCCCATCCCAAGAATATCGCAGTTCTTTACCGGCCCAGCTCCCACAATTTCCGTGAAGAAGCTCAAGCCAATACCCATGATAGTCCGGGTTTCACCGCGCTTAAAAGCAGCCACGCGTTCAGCTTGCTCTTTGCGCAACCCTTCATAATCCACAGCCTTAAGAGCCTTGTCCCACGCCGTGTGATAATCGCCACTATCATATTCCCATCCAAGAGCCGAGTCATAGGGAAACTGCTCTTTTTTGATAAAGTTGATCCGGCGCAGCTCTGCTGCGTCCATGTTCAATTCAATAGCAAGAACTTCGATCATACGCTCAATGAAATATACAGCCTCCGTAACTCGGAAAGAACAACGATAAGACACACCACCCGGGGCTTTGTTCGTGTAGACACCATCCACACCAAGATAGGCGATTGGGATATCATAGGAGCCTGTACAGATACTCATGAAACCTGCTGGAAATTTGGTTGGATCAGCACAGGCGTCAAAGGCACCGTGATCTGCGGTAACATGACAATGCAATCCAGTGATCTTACCTTCTTTAGTAGCCGAAATTTTACCCTTCATCCAATAATCACGCGCAAAGGCAGTAGACATCAGGTTCTCCATCCGGTCCTCAACCCATTTAACAGGAACACCGGTAACAATTGAGGCCACAATTGAGCAGACATAGCCGGGGTAAACTCCAACTTTATTACCAAAACCGCCACCGATATCGGGAGATACAACTCGGATGTTGTGCTCTTCTATGCCAGACAGAAGTGAAGCGACTGTGCGCACCACATGCGGCGCTTGGAATGTACCGTAAAGTGTCAGCTTGCCGTTCACCTTATCCATACTCGCAACAGAGCCGCATGGTTCTAACGGGCAGGGGTGGGTGCGATGGTAATACATTTCTTCGGTGGCAACGACATCAGCGTCATCGATGACAGCATTTGTTCCCTCTTCATCGCCAGCTTCCCATGTGAAAATATGGTTGTGGTGTTTGCGTGGCCCATGTGCACCGGGCGCTGTTGGATCAAGATCCTCGCGCAAAACCACGTCGGACTGTAAAGATTTGAACGGGTCAACAATGACTGGAAGTTCTTCATATTCAACCTCCACGAGGTCAACAGCATCCGCTGCGATATAACGATCTTTAGCCACGACAAAGGCCACCTCTTGGCCTTGAAAAAGCACTTTTCCATCAGCCAAAACCATCTGCTTGTCACCGGCCAGCGTTGGCATCCAGTGCAGGGACAATGGCTCAAGGTCTTTGGCAGTCAGTACAGCCACAACACCATCCAGCGCCATGGCAGCATCAATGTTGATCGATTTGACGCGAGCATGTGCATATGGCGAGCGGACAAAGTCGCCTGTCAACATGCCAGGTAAATTTATGTCATCGACATAGTGACCTTTGCCTTGAGTGAAGCGAGCATCTTCGACGCGTTTGCGCGAGGAGCCTAGACCTTTAAGGTTTGTGACGCGTTCTTCGCGTGTGACTTCGTCCTTCATTGGGCGGCCTCCTTGGCTGCATTCAGTTCAGCGGCTGCCGACAAAATGGATTTCACAATATTTTGATAACCAGTGCAGCGGCAAATATTACCAGAAATGCCAAAGCGCACGTCTTCTTCGGTTGGGTTCGGGTTCTCCTGGAGCAAGCGGTGCGCGCGGGTGATCATGCCCGGTGTGCAATAGCCGCACTGTAGTCCATGATGCTCTTTGAAGTTCTCTTGCAACACATGCAAATTATCTGGGCTTCCCAGCCCTTCGATTGTGGTAATCTCAGTGCCTTCAGCCTGAACCGCAAACATGGTGCAAGATTTAACTGATTTGCCGTTAATCTCAACCGTGCAAGCGCCACAATGAGATGTTTCACAACCAACATGTGCGCCGGTAAGTCCAAGTTTCTCACGAAGCACATAGATTAGTAGTTCGCGGGGCTCAGCGAGTATTTCTTTTTTCTCGCCGTTAACCGTCATTTTTACGATTTGGTTTGTCATGTTATCCTCCCCTTACGCCCTTGACCAGGCACGTGCGATTGCGCGTGAAATTATGATCCCAGCGACGTGTATTTTAAATTCAACGGGACCACGATTATCTTCAGTCGGGTCAATATCCTGTAGAGCGGCAGCAACAGCAGCTTTCATGGCGATAGCATCGCAGGATGTTCCTACCAATGCGGCTCCGGCGGCTTCAGACAGTACTGGCACATCGCTCAGGTTGGTCATTGCTACAGATGCACTGGTAACTTTGCCATCCTCTTTGGTAATCAACACCGCGCAGGCTGCGGTCGCATAGTCACCAATTTTGCGTTTTTGCTTTTCGTAGGCAAAGCCAGAATTAGTCACAGAAAAACTAATTTGAGTCAGAATTTCTCCATCTTCGCGTTCCGTCATGTAAGCGGCTTCGTAAAATTCGCGGGCCTTCACACTACGGGTACCATCCGGTCCAACCAGAGTGAAAGTCGCATCAAGGCACTGCATGAGGCCAGGCATATCGTTGCCAGGATCGCCATTGGCGACATTGCCACCAATCGTGCCCATATATCGCACTTGGGGATCAGCAATCTGAAGCGCTGCTTCGTGAATGATTGGAGCCGCCGCCAAGAGCGCCTTATTGTTGATAAGGTCGTGTTGGGTGGTCATTGCACCAATGGTGACAGTGCCAACTTCGACTGTTATTCCTTTCAGGTCTGCAATATCTTGCAAATCCACTAAATGCGGCACATCTGCCATCCGCAATTTCATCATTGGGATCAGGCTATGCCCCCCCGCGATGACGCGTGCATCATCTCCGTGTTCCTCTAAAACAGTCAAAGCGCCTGCTAAATTAGAGGGTCGATGGTATTCAAAAGCTGATGTGATCATACGGTGTCCTCCCTGACGATGGTATACCCAAGAACACAACGGCACCGACCTTAAGGGTACCAGAGCAAACATCCGAGCTGCGGGAGTCCACGCACGAAATGCGAATAGCGGGAATGAAATGCGTTAACCATGTAGCGAAACTACACTGCAAATTACATCTTAATTATAAACCGAGGCGTGCGCGCACATTTTTGAGATAGGATCGGCTAATAGGGACATGATCAAGATGTACATTGTCATCAAAGAAACATTGGCCATTATCTTTGTTGCGTTCGAAACTCGTGACATGGTCTGTGTTAATCAAATAACTACGATGACCCTTCACAAAACTCAAACCGTTAAGTTTTGTCTCTATACTGGTTAGCGACCATGGGCAAAACAAGCACCCTGTATGATGATATAAGAGAGTATAGCGGCCATCAGCCTGAACCGCCACAACCTCATCACTGTGTACAAAGTGCGTCTGCCCAGTACTTTCATAGGGAATTCTGACAATACTTTTGTCGTTAGAATTAGCAGTTAAAACTACACCACTTTCCATGACGTATTTTGCAACATCCTCATCTTCGCGGAAACCCTGTCCTACAGAATATGTCACACCCACAAGTAGAAACGCACCAGAAATTATAAACGATGTCATTGTTACGCCAAACGCAAGCACTTCATTGCTCAGCCATAATCCGGTAGACAGGCCACCATCCACTTTCACAAAATGTGTGCCAGCCATAGCAATAAAATGAACCGCGACGACAGTGGTTCCAAAAACGATAGTTGCTACCAGGATGTTGCGCTTGCCACGTTCACTATAGCTGATCCAAAAAGACGCCACACAAAGAACCAAAGACGCGATAATAGCTATTACAATACCCGAGATAGAGTAAACAATTTTCACATCCTGAATACCTGACATTCCCAGATAATGCATTGCAAGAATCCCGCAACCGGCACATAGACCCGCACCTATTATTTTTTGGGGCGTGCGATCTCCAAAGTGTACAAGAAGTAGTGCTATTCCCGTCAATAGGATGGCGACCAAAGCGGAAACCATAGTGATTAGAGCATCATAATGGAAAGGCACTGGTAGGGTCATCCCTAGCATGGCAACAAAATGCATCGACCATATGCCGCCCCCTAAAGCAATCGCTGACATAGAAACAACCAGTTTGCGATGACCAATTTCTATAGCCGATGCACCCCGAGTTAACGACAGGCCAGTGAAACCCGACATCAAAGCAATAGCTAGTGATGCTAACAATAAATAGAGATTATGGCCGTATTCCATCATGCCTTATCATATCGTGTTGGCATAAGTTTGCAAATTAGATGTAAAATGCCAATCTACTCTAACTAACTAAGCTTCCAATATGGTTGGGGCCTACCTATTTGATTTGTATCGCTGCCGCCATCAGTTGGCTGTCGTCATAGACATTAAACTCTATTTCAAGCCCGTCTTTAACTACGGAATGGTGCATTGAATTAGCTTCAAGATTTTCGGCTATAACCTTCATAAAAACACACACGTCTGTGTCATTTGATACAACTTTTTCAATATCTAGATTAAATCCAGGCCACGCATCGTTCAACTTGGCAAGTACTCCCTCTGCAAAAGCAGAAAATCCAATATATTCACCAGACAAAGCATGAGAACCATTGAATTTAATTTTACAATCTGGATGATAAATACTTGCTAGCGCCTGGAAGTGGCTCTAGCTCGTCGTATCAAGGCTTATGCCGGATGATTAAGACTGCACAGGTGCTCTAATGTTCGACTTCGTCAAGGCGCCAAAGCTTTTCATATAAAACTGAAAAAGGTTACAAATTTTATCACATAGTCAGGCTAAATATCCTGCCAGATTACATCACGTCAGTTTTGCCTGAAAGTACTACTGTCCCAATTAAATTATTAACATTCAGAATAGTTAGTCGCCTTTAAAGTCAGCCAGCATTGTTCCCTGCTCTGCACACTCAAGAAGTATGGAACTAATATTCCAAACAACAGGATCTTCCTTCACCAATTCACCCAGCTTTTCCACAATCGATTTTGCACCAAGCGTGCCCGCATAGTGCATCAAACCACCGCGCCAACGCGGGAAACTAAGTTTGGACACAGTAATCAAATCAATATCGCCCGCTGACTGAGCGATACCCTCACCCAGTAAGTGAGCCGCTTCATTGATCATCGCCAAAACCAACCGCTCATAAATTTGGTTAGGTGGATAATCAGTACGTTCACGTTTGGCAAAGTAGGATTCTTCAATCGCAAGGTCGGCTACAATAGGATCTTCGACCTTTCCGTTTCCACCGGGATAGCGATACCACCCTGCCCCGGTTTTAACTCCTAATTTACCAAGTTCTACCATTCTGTCAGCAATGGGAATATAGCGTCGGCTTGGGTCACGCGTAGCGTCTTGACGACGCCGATTAGCATGCGCCACATCAAGACCAGCCAAGTCCTGCGCCTCATATGGACCCAATTCATAACCAAAATTAACCATTGCTTCATCGACTTCCCATGGGGTCGAGCCATCCATAAAAACAGTGTCCGCCGCCTCTAAGTAACGGGTATAAATTCTATCAATTATTAGGTCAGTACCCGTAATTATATTTTTGCGTCTGGCCCCACATTCTGCAAAAAATATATATCTTAGCGCCTGTGATTGTGGCTCTGTTTTTAGCCGAATGAAGGCCGTGCGCTCAAAAAATAGAGCGTCATGGAAGGGTATTAAAAGACCATCCTCAATCACGTCGATTGCACGTTGGGGAGCATTCTGTCTGGGCATGTTTAACGAAGCGAATTGGCGTGCAGCCTCAAACATCATTCCATCCCGTTCTGGAGCAGGAAGTTCCCATGTAGGAACTATACATCCTAACTCTTCAGTATTGACCATAAAGGCCTCTAAATCAGTGTCGTCCTCTACTCGGTGAACCAAACCCGCTGTCAGTGCTTCACCTTGTTTAAGGAGCCTGCCAGTACTGATCATCTCCAGCGCTTTTTCCAGACCGACTAAGCGTGGCAAGCGTTGTGTTGCCCCTGCTCCGGGGATCATACCAAGCGTTATTTCAGGCAGCCCGATCTGCGCTTTGGAGTGCATGATGCGCATGCGGCAGGCCATGGCCACTTCTGCGGCATTCCCCAGCGCCAGACCGTTAATTACAGCAATCCAAGGGATAAAACTGGAATCGA
>Ga0308012_10000347_pt1 | contig 29423 bp, 37 predicted proteins | sample Neamet179_FD_203133 | JGI IMG/M metagenome (GOLD analysis project Ga0308012, IMG submission 203133) | Marine microbial communities from water near the shore, Antarctic Ocean - #179 | ecosystem: Environmental > Aquatic > Marine > Unclassified | place: Southern Ocean | collected 2014-07-25 | reverse complement strand
CCGTGAAACTTAATGTTATTGCTGTCTGCGTACTTCATACCGACAACATCCTCTAGTAGATTACCCCACTCCATAGCATGATTAACCTCAATGGGTGGCATCTCACCTAGCTTATCTTTATAGCAAGCTATAGGGCTACGGTATGGGTTGGCACCCATGATTGAACCTACATCCGATCCACCTATACCTTCCCTACGTTGCTCAGTAGTAAGAAACATTATGCTGATACCTCCTCTAGTAGTTGAGTGGTCTTAGCTACAACCTCAAACTGACGCAATGGGTTATACTCTTTAACTACTGTGTTGACTGCGTTATACATACGCCACGGTGTAGGACGATTGAACTCCTCATGTGTAGGCGTAACCCAGTACTTATCTACCTTACCAATGTGTGACCACGGTATAATCTTTTGCCTACCTAGCTTGGTATAGAAAGCACCTACTGCTTTGTCAGTCATCTCACTACTCTGTAGATTATTGACAGTCTGAGCAATAGCAGGTAAGCCATTGATATACTCCAACATCCCTGATGCAATAGAGGCCGTCAAATTATTGACGTTACCTGTAGTGTGCTTGTGCTTGAATACAAATTGACCTGTAATCATTAGGTTATCGCATACTGTAACTGACCCACCAATGGTACCTTGGGCAGAGAATCGACCACGATTACTATGGCGTAGACCTAGACTAGGTACTACTCCACCTGTTGCGTAGTTGTAGGGTACGGTAGGTTTGTTGAGTGTGTGGTTATACTCTTGAAACTTAATCAATGCAAATAAATCTGAGCCTTCATCACTAACACCCCACTTAGTAGCTTCCATATCAACGAGCATGTTCAGGCCAGCACACGTATCTACTATGCTACTAGCGAAATCATAGTGCTGTATGCCAGCCCATCGTTCACTACGATCTAGGCTATGATGCTTGCCTGTTTTATTATTCACCCACGAGTGGTTTCGGGGGGTAACTGTGTAATCTTTTAGCTGCTGGTAATCTACTTCCTTGGCTCCGCAATGTAGTATCAGTCCCATTATGTTTTCCTCCTGTCTTCCGTTTAAGTTGAGGCCGTACCCTAGGTGCTAGGTGAGGCCACCGTTGTTTAATCTGAAAAATAAATTGCCGAGATAAACCGTATACCCTACCTACCTCTGCTTGGGAATGTCCATCTCGCAATGCTTCTAGTATGTGTATATCTCTGCTACTAGGTTCTTGTAGCGGGTGCCTACCTGTTGCACCATCCCGTTCATAATTCATTCTAGTCTCCCACAGTCTGCGTTAGTAGGGGTACAATGCTTAAATCCCCATTGACGTTGAGGCATCTTACTTACTAGCATCACAGTATGATCTACTGGACTACGCACTAGCACTGTATCCTCTACTTTATTGCTACCCGTTAATGCGATTACGCCTATCGTAACAAACACAAACATCAAGGCCACCACAAACCCTACTGCCAACCAATCTTCAAGTCTCATTTTTTCCACTTTCCACCCCCAATGTTTCATAGTTAATATCGTTCATAGCTTTCTCTGCGTCAGTGCAGAAAAACATATTAGACCACCCATCTACGTCACGTATAAATAGACCCATAATATGAGGTGTTACCTTCTTACGGTCACGTGCAGTACCGTACCTGCTGAAGTACCATGCGTCTAATGCCAACTCTAATGCGTCTACAAAATTATGGAATTTATATCTCATAGTATTCTCCATGTTGAGTGTAACGGATACGGGGGGTAAATTAAGCCCCCCGTTTGTACTCCGCTTGGGTTAGTGTCTGCACCCTACCGCCCTAGGTTGCGAGTTTTATAGTCTAGGCAGACTCACGACTTTACGTATTACTTAATGACACGCAATGGATGACCTACTGGGTATACTCTTTGCTTTCTCCAGTGCTTGCCCGTAGCTAGTTTATCTTCACAGTATTTTTTTACCTGTTTAGAATCTAATGTGTATTTTAAATTACCCTCACCATCGTATACACGTACAGGGTAGAAACGATCTGATGTAACATCTAACGCAACCACATTATTGTTATATATGCTAGGTTTACTCACAAATTAATCCCCCATATAACTATGAAACTTAACCAACTCACAACTGCGAAGACTGCAAGCACACAATAAATATCTAAATAATATTTACGCCACATTACTTCACTCTCCAGATTCTAAAGACAGGGCTATTACGCTCTATACGCCTTGTAACAAACTGATACTGCGCACCCTTACTCTGTTTTTTTGAGGCCTTTAGTCTGGCAAATACATTAAGCGCAGATTTGGCGGGATTAACTAAATGGTCTGGTATATGAATACTATCACCTACTTGCATACGCATTAAGGCAACCTCTATTTCGGATCTATTCCTACGGGGCTTGCGCCCAGTCAGTACAGGCGGGATGGGAATATTCTGTTCCGTCACGATGATATAATGATCTTGCCTTGTAGTGTAGTTGTGTACCTCAATATGGGGGTCACGTGGATCATTACCGTTACGTGTACTCTCTTCAAATGTATTTTCCATAGTGTAATACTCCTTAGTTAAATTAATAAACTTCTTCTAATGGTCGTACCCTACTCTTTACATAATCATCCCAGTGTCCTAGTCTCCACTTAAGAGTCTGCATACAGGAATCTTCTGCCTCTGCCCAACATCTCTCCCCTGCCTGTTCAATAGCCATACCACTAGGCTTATGGTATAAAACTACATGGTACTTGTACTTCTTATCTCTAATTTTCTCCCACGATACATCCTTAGCTGGGACTACTATGTTACGGTAGTCACCCGGATTGTCCTGCCATTTAATCTTAGTCATTAGTCCTCCTGTGTATAGCAACCAGCCCAGTAGTCGCATGGTATGTAAGTTAATTCTGCTGTGCTACTGCTTGTGGGAATAGAGTCAGTAACAGTATACTGTTGGAACGGTGCTTCTGTCGTACATATTGAACTGGTACCATGACTGTCAATTTGACACGCCTCTACACTGCTATACTCTTTATTGCAATAGCTATTACCGCAATTACCTGCTGTTAACTCATAAGGGCCATGCTCATATAAGTCTGGTACTACTAGGTAACTACCTACTCCTACATAGAAACTAAAGATTGCGATTAATACGGTCATGCTTCCCCCTTGTGTAATGTTACGTTAAAGGCAGGGAATGAGTAAGCCCAAGACATTCTTACTCACCCCCCAACAGTAGATTAGTGCGTTGTAGCGCAACAAACCTACCTGCCTAATGTATAAGGCTGGGGTAATGAAGCACCCTGTACATCTTCATCCCCCGTATCGCTTACTGTGGCTGAGAACAGTTGGTATATAAAGCGACTGCCTTACTCTTCTTCGTTACCTACGTGTTGTATAATTACCCGTACACGTACATTAGAATCCTCATTCGTAGTAAATATCCATGAGTACATCTCACCTTCCTGTAGTGACTTCAATTCATTATCGTCTACAGGCATTGCTATCGTGTAATCTGCTTGCATAATGTATCCCTCACTCTGGGAATTAATAAGGTGCTGACTTCCTACACTTTAAGGGTTCCATGATGAAGGGTCGTATCCCCTATGTAATACGCTAGTGCGTACAGTGTAAGCGTGATAAGCAGACTGCCAGCATGGTACCTGCTCTTGGAGACTGATACGCTCCCCTATGCTATTTCAAAGCCCATCGCCATACTGTACTGATCCCAGACGTAATTGGTAAACGTCTTCTCATTAAACAGTGGATTATCTGCTGATAAATAATTAATCCAAGGCCTACACAGGGTACGTACCGTACCATAGCTAAACTGGGAATCACATGCCTCTACTAGCGTCTGTGCTAGTGTCTCTGCTATACGAATGTAATGCTTTCTCGTCATATACTTTGCCCCCCTCTGGGAATTATGATAGTAACTTTCGCCAATTAATTTTGATATAGTACCCCCACTGTAGGGCACTGTGAGCCTATACTACAGGTAGTGTACCGCCACTGTATTGACATAGGGTGACGGTTTTTTGACGCTCAAAAGATAAAGAAAAGCCCCCCAACCCCCGGTAGGGATTGAGAGGTTTATCTTTAGCTTATGATGTTACCAGAAATTAATAATCTCATCTTGACGGGTTAACCAACGGGCCTCAGAGGTTGACAACCATGCATAGCTTGGCTCGATTTCGCTGATATCCTCTAAGTAATTATTCTGGTTTGACTCTTGAACTTTATCTGCCAACTCTGCAACGGTATCGTTTTTGTTTCTGTCGTAGATATTCATGGTAAGCCCCTTTGTGTAATGAGAATAGAGGGGGCTTGATTGCCCCCCCTTTTTAGTGTTAAGCCTCTACAGTTTCCCCAAATAACTCAGCCTGGGTCAAGGCACCATCGCTGACTTTACTTTGCGAGGCACGCCTGAAGGTGAGGTGGTCTTGGCTCATATACGATTCAATCCCTTTAGCGTTACGACAAATCCAGAGCATCGTCTCAGCGTTAATGTATAGGCTGTTAAGCTTCAGCCCATTGGCAGTGCCTTGCAAGGATATCAAACCACCCTTGACCCCCTCAGCAACCGACACAACCTCACCCTGTCTGTTCTTCTTAGGTTTGTCTATCACTTGTTGTAGTGGCGGGACGTTAAGACTGATATTTGTACCTTGTGTACTAATTCGCAGATCACTACCCAGTTGAGCGTTTAATGCGCTCATTAAGTTGATATAGGTAGACTCTGCAATAACACCTGATTTGTGTAGTACTGTTAACTCTGCTTTCTGTTCTTGTACTGTAGCCATGATATTGTCTCCGGTGTAAGTTGTGGGCTTGTGCCCCGATCAAGTTGGTGCCATCATATCCAATCGGGTTGACGATGTAAATGGTCAAGATTTTGGCTAGCTATTTTGCTGGCTCAACGGCTTAAATTTCTTTTCAATCGGTCATGGCTCCACGGCTCAACATTTTTGCCCTCGGCAAACCTGCGTCCAGCTTGGCTCATCAAGCACCTGACTTCGACAAGGCCATTTTAAGGAGGAACGCCATTGGATTGACGCAGTTCTATTCCTTTAAATACAAGGGGTTAGATGGGTTCATGGTTTAATATCGTTTAATAAATGGTTTTGGTATGATACTTGCAATCCTTTAATGAGTCTATGCTACTGTATACATTGATTTTAATGATGGGGAGCTATGCAATTCTTATACCGTTTGATCTATCATGGTTCCTTGCTTACACGAGGCATGCAAGTGTCGTGCCATTCAATTGGTACAGTACTTGCTTGCTTGCAAGTCTTATGCCATGTAATTGGCATGGTTCTTGCTTGTATAATCTATGGCATGGCTTGCATTATGCAAACATCGTGCCATTCTAAAAGGCATGGTTCTTGCTTGCTTGCAATTGTCGTGCCATTTGATTTGGCACGGATCTTGCATAGGCATAATGTAGATGTACAGTAGGGGCACCCCCGAAGATTGGGAATTAGTACGTTATCTTTACATCTCATCCTCAGCCGTAAACAATTTCACAAAGTTCGCTGCCTATTATGCGCCTATTAATAAAAAAAATAATACATTATGGTAAGCTAAGTCTTTGTTTAATATAGTATATCTTGTGTACGACCTTCTGATTAAAGGTTAGAAGGTGCTAAAAACTTTCTGTTGACTTTGCCTTGAAAATATGATATAATTGAAAAATAATTAAAGACATTAAAACAAAACAGATAAACCTTAGCATTACCACCGCCCTAAGGGGCTATAAATGATTAATAAACAATATATAAAAAATATATAATAATCAATATGATGGAAGGGGGGTAATGTGTCTAGTTTAACTACGTATGAAACAGGGGCTACGAGGAGTGCAGATGCTGATGAGACTCGCTACGACCTAGTACCTGCTGAGGGTATAGAAGCAGTAGCTAGGGCAATGTATGAAGGCTCTGTAACGCATGGAGATCACAATTGGAAGAAGGGGTTAAAGAACTCAGTTTTAGTAAACCACGCTTTACGTCATATTGTGGAGTTCCTAAAAGAAGGTAGTGTAGGTGAGGATCATATAGGACACGCATTGGCTAATCTAATGATGTTGAAGTGGAACGAGGCAAATCTGCCTGAATTTAACGACCTACATAATGACAAACCGGAGTTTGCAGAGGAGATGCCCCCTGCTAAACGACCAGTAGGCCGTCCTAAAAAAAGCATCGAAATAAAACGAGGAGTGTTTAATGAGCGACTTGATTAAGATTGGTGGACTATGGAAGAACAAGGATAAAAACGGTAACGATTACTTTAGTGGTGGGTTTACGTATGGTACAAAACTATTGGTTATGGCTAACACCTTTAAGGAGAAGGATAATGAGCCTGATTACATCGTTTACATCGGCAAGAAAGACAAGCCAGAAGCTACTGAAGAGTGATTGTCCTTATAAAGTGGAGCCAGTATGTTTAGAGCCATTGCAGAAGTCTTCGGACTCGCAAGAGATGTCCTCAGAAGAAGGGCACTTGGTAAGTTTGACACTGAATGGAAGAAGAACCAAGAAGAGATTAAAGAGTCTTTGGGCAATCGTGACCCTAGTAGGATTACTGCTCTTTTTAGCAAGTTGCGAAAGCAAGGTAGTTCTTCTGAAAAGCGGTGAAATGCGAGTACTTGAGGATGGATGGTATGCTGTGTCCGAATCATGGGTAGAGGAACGCTTGCAATTTGAAAACGATATGGTAAAACGGTTGCAAGAATGTCATGCACCGAACTAAAGGAGTAGTATAATGATTAAGACAGCAATTGGTCTGGTAGACAGTATGTTCCCCGGTCAAAAAACATATATCCTGCTGGGTATGAGTATGTTGATGATGGCTTGTCAGGGGTTAGGGTATCATTCTTTCTCTGCTGAGGTTTGGGGTATGATGGGTATCGGTGGTGCTGCAACATGGAAGATGGGTACTGACCGTAAAAAAGAATGAAGTGGGTAATCCGGGTTCTTCTAGTATCGTGTTTGCTTACAAGTCCTCCTCCTTCTTCCGGGCAGACATTAAAAGCGGTGCTAGAGGAACCTAGCTTTATCTATATGACGAATTGGGACTTAGATTTTGCACTAGGTATTGTAGTAACGGTAGAAACAGATGACGGAATGTTATATTTAGCTTATCCTATACTAACTCAGAACCCAATGCGTGAATGCGCACCTTATAGACAGGTTGGGGAGGAGGTGATCTTAGTTGAGCATGGTATGCAGTTTGTAGTATCAAGTTTACCTTCATTGTACCGTACAGATAATATAGATTGGAAAATGTGGGATGGAAATAGAAAATAAAACAACTAGATTTATGAAGGGCGGGGTAGGTGGCCCCGGTAGACCTAAGAACGCCATAAACAAGAACCGCCTAGTGTCGGAAGTGTTAAATAAATTAAACTTCGACCCCCTTACCGAAGCAGTTTCATTGTTTAGGGATGAAGAGACTCCGATTAAAGTAAAGGCAGACTTGGTGACTAAGATGATGAGGCTAGTCTACCCAGAGGTTAAACAAATTCAGGTAGAAAGTCACAGTATGGCGACTAATTTGAACCCAATTGCAGAAGCTATGATGCAGATACAGGATAAAGCGGAGGGCTTCTCCTACAAACCTAGGAATATTAGTGGAACCAAAGACCCCGAAGAACCTAGTACAACTAATTAAGAGTAGGACATGGCGGTTAAACAATCTGTACCATATACGCCCTAAAGAGGGCAGTAATCTAATACCCTTTCGCCTCAACTGGGCGCAAAAGGAATTGTACGATAATATATGGAACAGGTTAATTGTCTTGAAAGCTAGACAGCTTGGGGTTACGACCTTTTTTGCTGTGTTATTTCTTGATGACTGCCTCTTTAACGCTAATCGTGAAGCTGGTATCATCGCTGATACTAGAGAGAACGCAGAAGAAATCTTTAGAACTAAAGTTAAGGATGTATGGGATAATATAGCCCGTGATATCCCGGCATTACGTACTCTAATTAAAGATACGGTACGCCTAGAGAGCGACCAAGGTAAGAGGCTGATCTTTAGCAATGGATCGGCCTTTCGTGTATCTACTTCTATGCGTTCTGGCACGTTAAGCCAACTACTCATTACTGAGTACGGTAAGATATGTGCGAAAGAACCTGAAAAAGCTAGAGAAGTACGTACTGGTAGTATTGAAACTTTGCCTAGAGATGCTTTGTTAGCAATGGAGTCTACGGCTATGGGTAATGAAGGTGACTTCTTTACTAAGTGTCGTGATGCAGAGCTTGATAACCTAGCCCGCAAAGAATTAACTACTATGGACTATAGGTTCTTCTTTTTCCCGTGGTATAAAGAGAAGGCTTACAAGTTAGAAACTACTGCACCAGTTCCACCAGATGTGGAAACGTATTTTGAAAAGCAAAGCCTAGACTTAGACGAGACATTTACCAAAGCTCAAAAATCTTGGTACTCTAAAAAGTTGTCAGAGTTAGGGGATGATGTAAAACGTGAGTACCCTACTACTGCTAAGGAAGCTTTTGAGCAGAGCATTGAAGGGGCTTACCTTTCTAGGCACATTCAGTCTGCTTATGTAGACCAAAGAATTGATGACATACCGTATATTCGTAGACTACCTGTGCATACGGCTTGGGATTTGGGTATTAACGATACAACTTGTATCTGGTTCTTTCAAATCCACCAAGATTGTGTAAGGTTTATTGATTACTACGAGAACTCAGATGAGGGCTTGACCCACTACATTAATTTACTCAAGCAGAGGGATTATAGATATGGCAAGCACCTCGCACCACATGATATTGAGGTAAGAGACTTCACTATTGGTAAAACCCGTAAAGAATTTGCTAGAGAACAAGGCTTAATCTTTGAAACAGTACCAAGACCTAATGATGTAATGGACAAAATTGAAAGTGTTCGTTCATTATTCCCACAGTACTACTTTGATGAGACTAAATGTGGGCGGGGCTTGACTTGTTTAAAGAATTACCGTAAGGAATGGGATGATAAGAACGGTTGTTATAAGAATCGACCATTACATAACTGGGCATCGCATGGTTTTGATGCGTTAGCTACTTGTGCTTTAGGCTTTGAAGCGGGTTATTTAAATGTTACTGTAATGCAAGACAGCGCAGTAGCAGATTACGATGTATTTGAGTAGGAGATAAAGTATGGGTGGTAAGGGAGCAATGCCAGCAATGCCAGCACCAGTAATACAGGCACCGCCTAAAGAAGCGGAGTATTTGCCTGATAAAGCTTCCTTGCCTGAAATACCGCAGGTCGCTCAAGCTAAACTAGATGAAGAAAAGCGTAGAAAATTTCAACGCCTAGCTACTACGGATACGAGGGAGTCTAACATTACCAATATTGGTGGTGCTTTAGGTGTGGGTACTGTAGAGGACGAAGAAATATTTAAACCTAATTTGTTTGTGACCCCTAAAAAAATTGGAACAAGCTCGACTAAAGGGCTACTAAGCTCATAAAGGAGTAGGTATGAAGAAAAATGATAACTACGAACTAGAGCATATCCTAGGCAAGATTTTTCGATTTGCAGATTGTAAAGGGCGTAGGGCACCACAGATTGACTATGCTGCTGTAGCTGCACAGCAAGAAGCGGAACGGCAACGTCTACAAGGCATTCAAGATGAGAAATATCGTGTGCAAGGAGTAAGTGATTTCATTGATTATATGTATGACAACCCAGAGGAATCTAAGCATCAGTCTGCTACAGGGCGTTACTTTACTGGCGTTAGCCCCGGAGCTACACCAAATAAAATTTTAGACAACTACCAGTCAGATAAAAGTATTACCGCTAAGACGCTGAAAGCTAATCCTGACCAATTTTTTGACAGGCGTACTAGCGAAGCCTCTATTAAACCGGGACGTATTAAATTCGGTAAGACTGCTGATCGGTCTGCTGATGCTTCGGGCTTGCTAGGTAGTGGTGCTAAGGATCAAAAAACATTGTTAGGAGCATAGTATGTCTGTAGCCAATGATTTAATGAAGCGGTATGAGATACTAAAGAATGACCGTATTCTTTGGGAGCCTTTTTTCCGTGATGTCCGTGACTACATTAGGCCACGCAAGCAACAAATTGACAGTTCACATCATATTAGTGGAGAACGACATACTAATAAAATGTTCGATTCTTCTGCGCCAGAAGCAAGCCGTATTATGGCTATGTCCATGCAGCAAGCATTAGTGCCTCAGTCTACAGTATGGTTTGGTTTGTCTATTCCTTCAGGGCATGAACTCTACGCATTGAATCGTGAGCCAAGTGTAAAACGCTGGTTCCATGATGTGACTGAAAGTATGTTCTACAGTATGCACGAAAGTAATTTCTACACTGCTATAGGGGAGTCGTTTTTAGACTTTACCTCTTTTGGTACAATTAATTTATTGCTTGAAGAGAATGATGCTCCAGAGAAAAATTTTGGTGGGTTAGCTTTTACTTCTATACCGACAGGCCAGTTTGTTTTTTCAGAGGATAAACGTGGTAAGCCGGATACTGTATTCTGGGAGTACATCTTTACTGCAAGGCAAGCTAAACAGATGTTTGGTAGCAAAAGATTGCCTGACTCAATTAAGAAAGCAGTGAAAGAATCCCCTGACTCTAAATTTACGTTTGTGCGGGTTGTTTTGCCTAGTGAGGATTACAGGGCAAACTCCGTAGACTCTAAAGACAAGAAATATGCAGCCTTAGATATACATTATGATTCTAAAACTGTTGTCAGAACCAGTGGTTTTGATGAGCTACCGTATGTGATCGGTCGATTTGAAAAGGCATCAGGCGAACTATGGGGCAGAAGTCCTGCCGATATCGCCATGCCAGATATAAAGACACTCAATAAGATTCGAGAACTCGAACTTAAAGGGCTGGCTATGGCTGTTCACCCACCGTTGATTGCACCGGATCAAGGTATCATTGGTACCTTTCGTATGACTCCTTCAGCAATTAACTACTCCAGAGAACCGGAGCGTTTCAAGTTCTTACGTTTTGAAGGGCGCATTGATTTGTCATCCTTGAAAGCTAATGAACTAAAGAAGTCTATACGTGGCATTTTCTTAGCAGATCAATTGGTGCTACCTGAAAAGCTCAACATGACTGCTGAAGAAGTTGCTACAGTACGAGAACAAATTCAAAATCTACTTGGGCCTACAGTCGCTAGGTTTGAAAGTGAGGTGCTTACACCGCTTATATTACGTAGTTTTGGCTTGCTCAATCGGGCTGGTGCGCTACCACCGGCACCACCTGAACTTGCTGAATTAGACGAAATCGAGGTATCTTACGTTGGACAGATGGCAAAGAATCAAAAGATACAAGACGTTACTGCAATACAAAGATGGTTGGGTGTTGCTGCAAACATGGCGGGTTTTGCACCTGAAGTTCTTGATAACATTAATGTCGATGAGGCGTTACAAATTATTGGGGATCGTATGGCTGTCCCGGCTGCTGTTATGCGATCTGAAGAGGAAGTAGCACAGTTACGAGCAGACAGACAAGAGAAGATGGCAATGCAAGAACAATTAGCACAAGCCTCACAGGTTGCGGAAGGTGCAGGTAGAGCAGCCCCAATGGTTAAAGCACTAGGAGGTGCAGATGCGTTCCCAGTCCAATAACGAACTGGATCAGATCAGAGAAGCAATTGCAAAAACATTCACTGGGACTTATGGTGAAAAAGTATTACAGTTTTTAGAGGATGTTTACGTAAACCAACTGTCGGCAGAACCTAACGATCCATACTCTACCTACTTTAATGAGGGTGGCAGGGGATTAGTGTTAGGATTGAAAGCACAAATTTATGCTTACAAGCACAGAGACAGTAACCCAACACAACAGGCAGAAGTTAAAGTCTGATTACAAGGAGCTAGTATGTTAGAAGAAACCGAGGCCGTGACAAGCGACAACCTCATTGATACAGTAGCAGAGGTCAAAGAGGATACATGGCAGACTCAATATTTGTCAGAAGATTTGCAGGGTAATGATACATTATCTAAGTTTAAAGACGTAGGTTCACTGGGTAATTCTTATGTGGAACTACAAAAGCTAGTTGGCTCTAGGGTTAAAGTCCCTACAGACGACTCTACTGAGGAGGATGTTAATTCATTCTACAATCAAATTGGTAGGCCAGAGTCACCAGAAAACTATTCTATTGATTTACCTAGTGACAGCTACCCACAAGAAGTTATACAATCCTTTTTAAAAGAAGCTCACGCTTCAGGCTTGACTAATAAACAAGCACAGGCAGCTATTAATTTTTACAATACCATTGAAACAGATGGTCAAATCAATAGTGACGCAGCCATGCAACAAGCTAAAGTAGATGCTGAGTCTGCACTCAAGAAAGAGTGGGGGCCAACAGAGTATGCTAAAGAATTGGCAGTTTCAAGACGGGCGTTTAACCGTTTCGCTGATGATGACCTGAAAGCGTTTGTAAATGAGACAGGTGTTACTAATAATGTAGCAATGATTAAATTTCTTAACCGTATCGGTAAGGCTTTTAGTGAGCCAGATATGGCGGGGTCAGGTAAGGATTCAGGTTCAATTGATGGTGATTCAGCTAAAATTGAAATATCTGCAATGCTAAAGGATAAAACTCATAAGTATAATGAAGCTTTATTTGACAATACGCATCCTAAACACGCAGAAGCTATGTCCTATAGAGATCATTTATATGATATTGTGTATGCGGAGGACGAATGACAGCCAAAGAAAACATAAAATGTTCTGATTGTGGGCAATTTACTCAGAGAGAGCGCACTGTCGGCAGTAAATCTACACCAGAACTATATGGGTATTGCACGTATTATGATCGGCAGACTTCTGCGGATACATTCTATAGCTTTTGCCCCGGTGGATCACGCATCATAGTTGTTGCGGAGAAACCAAGTATTGTGAAGCCAACGGCCTTGAAAAAGATAACCAAAACTTCACGCAAATAGAGCCAGCATAGTGCTGATAACTCTTTCCCTTTAATCTCTTTTTTAAGAGGTATGTTATGAGTACTGAAGTCAATAAAGCGTTTGCCCAGAAGTTTAGGGATAGCTTTATCCACTTGGTACAGCAAAAAGGTTCACGTTTGCGTGAGTATGTCCGTACTAATGCGGATGTACAAGGCAAGTACGACCATTTTGATCGTCTGGGTAACACTGCTGCTGTGAAAATTACAAGCAGACACAGTGATACTCCGTTGATTAGTACCCCCCACTCCCGTAGACGAGTGAGCATGGAAGACTACAATTGGGCTGACTTAATTGATAAGGCCGATAAAGTCCGAATGCTTGCTGATCCTACCAGCGAATATATGAAAGCTGGTGTATGGGCAATGGGTCGCACAATGGATGACATTGTTATTGCTGCGATGCTGGGTAATGCTGTAAGTGTGGATGAAAATGATTCATCAAGTAATGTAGCTTTACCAGCAGCCCAAAAAGTTGCTGTATCTGGCACAACGGATATGAATATCGACAAACTACGATCTGCTAAACAGATTTTAGATGCGTCTGATGTTGATCCTGATTTACCAAGATGTATTGTTATGAAGAGCAACCAATTCTATGATCTCTTAGGAGATAATGCAGTTCAAAGCTCAGATTACAATACTGTTAAGGCTCTAGTAGCTGGTGAAATTGATTCCTTTATGGGTTTTAAATTTCTACGTTCTGAGCGTTTAACTACCGATTCTAATGGTGATACCCAGTGTATAGCTTGGATTCACGATGGCATTGGTTTGAGTATGGGTATGGACGTTAAGACTGAAATTTCTGAGCGTTCAGATAAAAACTATAGTACGCAGGTCTACGCCCAAATGTGCTTAGGTGCAGTTCGCATCGAAGACGAGAAGGTAGTAGAAATTGCGTGTACTGATTCTTAACGGAGGTGTTAAATGGCTACTTTTAAAAGTACAGAATACACCACCGCTACGGCTGGTACAGGTGTAAAAAATGCTCCTACTACTTGGAATGGAGTAACCTATCGCTACGCTAGATTTACTGGGCAAGCCCTAAGTTCATCTGACACAGTGCAGGTTATGACGATTCCTTCTGGGGTTCGTATAATGCCTCAGTCGATGGCGATCATTAGTGATCTTGAAACCTCGGCTGCGGTTAATGTGGGGTATGCAGCGCATACTACGCAAAGTACAGGAGCAGCAGTTGCTTTGGATGTTGATGCGTTTATCAGCGCATTGGCAGCAGCTTCAGCACGTACAGTTACTAATTTCCATGAAAGCACAACGCATGACACGGGATATGTAACTACTGGTGAGTTAATCTTAACTTTTGGTTTGTCAGCAGGTACTTCGTTGGCAGCAGATACTTTTGATTTTCATATCATGTACGCTGATCCTAACTAAAATTGTCGGGTGGTGCCTTGATGGGCCACCTTACTTTCTCATACAGTATGTGGAGAGTTGAATGGGTTCTCAAGTTGATCTAGCTAACGAGTCGTTGTTGCTCCTAGGGGCTAATACGATTACAAGTTTTGCTGATGATGATTCTAATGCAGTACTGGTCAATCGTTTCTACGGTAGTGAACGAGATGCACTCTTGCGTAGCCATAGATGGAATTTTGCTATAGGCACTGCTAACTTAGCGTCTTTAGCTGCTACACCACTTATTGATTGGAAATTTAAATTTACACTACCTACTGATCCTTACTGCTTGCGTATTTTAGATGTGCGTACAGTGACGGGTGATATCTACCTTGACTTCGCTATACAAGGGCGTGAGTTATATACTGAGGAGTCTACGGTTGATATTACTTATGTTCAGCGTGTGGAAGACCCTACGCAGTTTGATGCGTTATTTTACCAAGCGTTAGTATTTCGTCTAGCTTGGAAAATGGCGTATCCTGTAACACGTTCTTCTGCTACTATGTCGCTCATGGGGCAAATGTATGATGCAGTTGTTCGTGACGCACGTACAGTAGATTCACAAGAAGGCACCCCAGAAATTATTGCAACCGATACTTTGACAGACGTTAGGTTACGCTAAATGGCAAAAGTATGGCCTGTACAAACTAATTTTACAGCAGGACAGCTATCGGCTAGATTGCATGGTCGGGTAGATGTTAGTAAATATAAAAACGGACTCCAAACTCAGAAAAACGCTTATAGTCTACCGCATGGTGGCGTAGTTAGGCGAGGTGGCTTTCATTATGTTGCTGAAGCTAAAGGGGTAGCTAGTGGTGCGGAGCTAGTAGCGAATGGCACATTTGCGTCTAATATTACAGGGTGGACTGACAAAAGTGTAGGTTCTGGTGGCTCTATTGCTCATTCCACTAACCTAATGAATATTGTTTCTGTTGATACCAGTAACTATGGTTGGGCAGAAGATGAAATTGTGACGGTTCCGGGTAAGCGGTATGTAATGAGTTTTACTATTGGTACAGGCGTTATCAATGTACAGCTTGGTACGACTACTACTGGTGTAGATATTCTAGCCTCTACAGCTTATGCTGTTGCAACTCATACTATAGAATTTATCGCTCTTACCACAGCTACATTTATTGGATTTAAACATACCACTGGGGCAACACATACCTTAGATACAGTTACAGTTAAAGTAGCCACTCAAGATGCTAAAGTACGATTAGTAAGATTTGAATTTAGTATTACACAAGCCTATATTTTAGAATTTGGTAATCTATATATCAGGGTTTACAAAGATAACGGACGGGTCAGTACAGGTGGTGCGCCTGTAGAGATTGTTACACCATTTACCACAGCACAATTATTTGATGTTTACTTTGCCCAGTCAGCCGATACCCTCTATATTTCCCACCCTAGTCACGCACCTCGTAAATTAACACGCACTAGCGATATTGCGTGGACTCTCGCCACTCTCTCCTTCACCAATAAACCATCAGATTTTTGTGCTGGTGCTGGTGATTATCCTCGTTGTGTAACCTTCTTTGAGGAACGGTTGTACTGGGCGGGTACAGATAATAAACCTCAGACTATATGGGCTAGTAAGTCTGGGGATTTTTTAAACATGAATCAAGGTACTGGCTTGGATGATGAGTCTATTGCCTTCACTTTAGCTACAGATGATGTAAACGTCATACGATGGCTTAAAGCTTCTGACGTACTATTGATCGGTACAGTAGGCGGTGAGTTTAAATTGCATGGTAATGGCGCACCAGTTACGCCTTCCAATGTACGTGTAGTGCAAGAAACGAAGTATGGCTCCAGTTCAATCACGCCTATAACTTCTGGTAGGGCTGTTATTTTTAACCAACGGGCTACTAAGAAACTCAGGCAAATGATCTTTGATTTGAACGTAGAGGGGTTCGTTGCACCAGACTTGACTATTTTAGCTGAAGATATAACAGGTGACGGTATTAGCCACATGGCATATCAGCAAGAACCTGATTCTATTATATGGTCAGTTCGTACTGATGGGGTACTACTGGGTCTTACTTACCAAAGGGATCAGCAAGTAGTTGCTTGGCACCAACATCCTATTGGTGGAACTAATACAGAAGTAGAAAGTGTAGCTGTGATTCCATCAGCAGATGGATTGTCTGATGACCTATGGGTGAGTGTCAAGAGAACTATAGCTGGTGTTACAGTACGGACGATTGAATACTTAGATGAAACGATTTATGTTGATTCTGGTTTAAAGTATTCTGGATCAGCTACAGCTACTTTATCTGGGTTAGGACACTTAGAAGGGGAAACGGTAAGTATTGTAGGAGATGGCGCAGTCTTTCCCAATGCTACAATATCAGGTGGTTCTATTACGCTCTCTGCTTCGGTGAGTACAGCCTATATTGGCTTACCTTATGTTACCGAATTAGTAACACTTAGCCCTGAAGTACCACAAGCAGACGGGGCAAGTTTTGGTAAGAAAAAAGCATGGAACCGTATCATTGTAAATCTTTATCAGACTCTTGGTATTTCAGTCAATGACAAACAGTTAGTCTTTAGGAGTGGTGGCGATCCAATGGATTCCGCACCACCTACGTTTACAGGACAACACGATATTACCAGTTTTGGGTGGAAAGAATCGGACGCTACGATTAATATCAAACAAACGCAGCCGTTAGGTATGACTTTAATATCATTAGCAGGAGAATTGAGTGTTAGCGATTAGCCACGCACCGCTAGAAACTAAAGGTAAAATTACAATACGACCATACAAGTTTTCTCATTTTAAGAGATTAGTGGTCAGACCACATGAAGACGTTATTAAAAAGGCAGTCAAGTTATCAGACACAGAATGGGCAAATTCAATTGGTAAAGAAGCAGTAGAGGCGTATACTTGCTACCTAGATGGAGAAATATTTTGCATTGGCGGGTTAAACATCCTCTGGGAAGGGGTTGGCGAAGTATGGGTCATAGGTTCTCCGGGTATCTCTAAGAACAAGTTTTCGTACATGAAAGTTATTAAGTTCTACTTAAAGTATTTCAAGGATAAGTATAAGCTCAAACGAGTACAAGCACAGATTGTGGATGACTACGATATGTTGAAACGGTTTGCAGAACGGCTTGGGTTTGTTTATGAAGGTACACTACACAATTATTGTGGTGGTGACTTAGATAATTGTATGTACGCTATTTGGGATCACAAGTGAAAAGCGTTACTTGGGAGATCGTCACAGGATGTGAGCGACTTACGCATGGTTGTGATTCATGTCCTTCTTACTGGTATCATAAGAAAAATGGATTAGACTACTCAGCACGAGTAGACATGGATACTCTAGGCCTACCGGGACGAGAGATAATTCCTACCAAATACATAGTAGCCCACGGTAGCGACTTGTTCCATGAATCTGTATCAGTTAATAATTTGAAGATCATATTCAAAACTATGAATAATCTAAGACATCATACTTTTGAGATCACTACTAAGCGTATAGAACGGGCTGCTTATATAGCCAATGAGTTTGAATGGACGGACAATATACATTTGGGTGTTGGGGTAGAGTCTGGTAGATATAGGTGGAGGCTAGACTACTTACGAGATATCCCGGCTAAACACAGGTTTGTTTCTGCCTGTCCAATGCTAGGGCCATTCCCTAATGCTAATTTAAGTGGTATAGACTACGTAGGTATTGTTGAGGAAACATGGGGTATGAAACGACCAATGGATATGAAATGGGCTGAAGAGTTAATATACCAGTGCGATGAGCAAGGTGTTGCACATACACTCAACGAATCATACGCATGGGAGCCTAACTAATGGTTGGTGTTGCAGCAGCAGTCGCAGTAGGCGCAGGAGTCACTAAGGGTGTCTCTGGTTATAAAGCAGGGCAAGCTTCTGCTAAGTCAGCAATGGCTACTGCACAATATAATAAAGCAATTAATGACGCTAATGTTCAGATGGAAAAGGATCGTGGTCGGATTACACGATCTATTACGGAACGTAATGCAGAGGTTATAGCTGATCGTGCGTCTTATGATGGGTTCCTGATTGATCGTCAGGCCACCTCAGTAGAGGCTCAGACCGAGTTTGACGTACAAATAGCCACAAGGCAGTACGACATATTCACAGCAGAAAAAAGGGCAAAGTGGGGCAACTCAGGCGTTACCATGCAGGGTAGCCCTGCTACCGTAGCTTTTGCTGATGCTCATGCTGCTTCGGTGAATTTAGCTAACATTGAGTTACGTGGGGCGCAAGCTAGGTCTTCTATAGCGCAATCTGCGGATATGAGGCGTTACCAAGGTAAGTCTGATTATAACGCTACAATGCAGCAAGCCGTACTACAACAGTATGCCTCTGATATACAGAGAGCCAATATGATTAATGAAGGTAATATGAATATGTACGCTGGTATGTCTAAAGCTTACCAAGCTAAACAGGCAGCTAACGCAGCCCTAATTGGTGGTCTTACTGATGCTGTATCTGGTGGCGTAGGAGCATACACTGCTGGTGGTGGAACATTTACGAACCCATTCGCATCTACTCCAACTGCAATGACTAATACAGGAGCAACTGCATTTAAAGTTCCCGGCCCTAAACCGATGGGTGCTGACTACTCCTTCTAGGATATTAAATTATGGCAATAGGTAAACCTTTATTAGTAAATCAAAGGCGTGATGTAGAGAGGGCTGTTGTGTCGTCTCAGACTCAGCAGTTAAGCTCTAATGTGCCATCGCAGAAGATTAATTTCATGTCCTATGATATAGGGCAAGCTAACGCTAAAGCTTCACGTGCTGTACCAGATGAATTGTTGAATATGGTCAACAAGGGTCTGGAAGCTAAATTGTACATGGATAACACTAAGCGAGAATTTAAGCGTTTAAGTTTGATGGAAGATTGGCAGAAGTCAAACATGGACTTCCAAGGTCGCTTTGCACAAGCAAGAACTCCTGATGCTCAGGCTACAGTCATTGCTGACTACGAAAATGATACCCAGAACCGCATAGGAGAGTATACAGAATCACAAGGTAGAGGGGTCAAGCAACAAGCTCAACTTGCAGATTTAAGGAATACGGCTAACACTCAATTTAGTAAATTTTCTGTTACCCATCAGAATAATATCTTTAAACAAACTTCGGGTATGTTAGCAACTGATACTGCTACCATTGCTCAGTCTGTAGCTGAAGATGTAAATGTTGACCCAGTGGTTGCGTTTAAAAAAATAGCAGATAATTTTGGCGAGATGGTTGGTATAGGGGCATTAGACAAAGCGACAGCACAGTATCAGCAAGGACTCCTACAAGATAAAATGATTACTGGAAGGTCTGGTCTTTTTGCTAGAAATTATGCGAAAGATATACTAGCAGAGGGGCGTGATTTACCTTCAGACAAAGATTTTAAGACACAGATTAATGGTGTGATGGGACTTGAACTTGATGAGCGTAGGTTAAAATTAGCTTCTAGGGCTTTCACTGATACCTACTATAAAGAACTCAAAGCGTCTAATAGTCAAATGGCTGCGGAAGACGCACATAACAAAGAAGCAATCAGTGCAGATTTGGCAGTTTTTAAAACCAAATTGGATACTGAGATTCTTGATAAAACTCTGACGGCAGAAAATAAACAAGCCCTACACGAAGAAGCCAAACAATATGATTCGGTCATTGACGGGTTCAGTGAGAGTGTCTTGCTCAAATTAGATGCCGTCCAATATGGTACTGCTAGTCAACCACAGGTTGACCATTTTACACTGGGGCAGGGTGGTTTAGATTTGCAAGCCGTATTGGAGTCTGGTGGCGTAGATTATTATGACTTAGAAGCAGTAGAATATGCGATGAGAAATGCTCCGGGCGAATATGCTGGCATGAATGAGAATACCATTCTTGGTGTAGTCAGGCACTATAGGAATGAAAACGCCAAGTTAGTGACTGAGTTTAGTAAGCGTACACCATTGTTATTAAAAACAAATATGGTAGCTGCGATGCAGAATACAAAAATATTCTTACAGTCAGACGAGGCAGGGATGGGCGCAAAGTTTTGGAATGCAATCAAGGATACAACCGCCCTTAATTGGGAGTCTGTATTTGCTAATGACCTAGAATATGGAAAAGCGTTTGCTAGAGTACAAAGTGTGTTGGGTCAAGCAGCGTCATCTGGTACTGGCCCTTTCGATAAGGATGAAATAGGAGATAATATTCCTGCCCGTACAGAAGCATTAAATAGTTTTATACAACAAACCATTGTCACAGAATTTGGTGCTGCTACAGGACAAAAACGAGATAAAGTAAAAGCAGCTAAAGCTAAGCTGGTAGAGGGTGATAAGGATCAAGCCCGTAGTAATTTTAGGTTAGGTGGAACCACAGCTAAAGGCAAGCCGTATGCTGGGGCTTTGCAAGACTCAGCTAAGAATCTAACAGATACATTATCAAAACAAGGAGTGGAAAAATATCAAGGCATTACAGAGCGTATAGCTACAGACTTGAAACGCATGAAAGCTGAAGCACAGCCTGAATGGGTGAAAACTTCGGATAAAATATTGGCTGCTGGAGGCAGTAAGATCGTAGAAAAGATACCAACAATGAAAGATGTAGCTTCAATGGTTATGGGTAATGTACCCACTTCTTATATCACTGGTGTTAAAAACAAGAAATTACTCAATGAACTACAAGATATGGTGGGTAGGCCATTAACACCAGATGAGCTTGCAGGTAAGGATGAAGATATTAATGAGATGTCCCGTACAATCATTAAACGAGACAGTCAAATACCAGTGGTCGGTTTTATTACGTCTATATTCTCTGGGAGTGCTGCTGAAACAGAAAAGAAACTAGAAAATCTAGCGTATGAGTTTAAGCACCAGTCTTTAGAAGGCATTCAAAAAGGATTGGAATTGGCTCAACCTAAACCAGAGCCTACCCTACAAGAGCCTACCCCGCAAGAGACTACCAGTGAAGGTACGCCAGTAGTTGCCACGCCTACTACGGCTACAGATGATTTAGCTGAAGGTGCCAAAGAAAATCCTTTTGTCCAGACTATAGTAGGGTCAATCAATGATTTACTGGGTGGTAGTGCAACAACTGCTGAGGCTGCATATGATGAGAGTGCTGCAACACAAGGGGTTTCTCAGATAAACAGCTATTCCGATTACCTAGAAACGGTTGAGTCTGGGGCAATTGGAAGGACTAATGAATTCACAGCCGATCCAAGTAATGTGGTAGACCAAGTAAACTATGGACACGGTATAAAAGCTACACCAGAAGTTAGAGCAACGGTAAGTCGAATGCAGGCTGAAGGTAAAAGTGTAAAAGAGATAAACGATTTTACATTAGGAGTAGCTATAAAAGAGCATTCCCGTCTTGCTAAGAGTGTGTACAACAAGAATCTTGGTGGTGGAATCCCGTATGAAAGCCAGCCCCAGAAAGTTCAAGAATTGCTCACAGAACTAAACTTTAATACTAGCGGTGGACTCGCTGGGTGGCCTACCCTTGTTGGTGCAGCTAAAGCAGGAGACTATGAAACTGTAGCTAAAGAGATGTACCTTGACACTGATAAGGGCGGTGCTGGGGCTGTTAGAAGAAACAAATATAGGAAAGAATATTTCGGTGACATATCCTCTATAAAAAGGTCGGCAGAAAAAGAGATAGCACCACCTAAAATAAAAAAAATGGAAACTTTAGCTCCATCTTTAGCCAGCAAAGTCTTGCCTACGGCTCCTAAATTATATGCTAAAGCTATGGCAGGAGATCGTGGTATATGGAAAGAGGATACTTTTTCTGGGGAAGAGCAAGCTCAATTAAAAGATATTGTGGCTGAAAAAATCAAGAAGGGTAACTTCTTAATCTCTTACTCTGATTATGATGAAGAAGCGGGGTCTAAAATTGGGTATGGTATGGAAGCTCCTGATTCTAGTCAGGGACTTAAATTTTCTCTAGGCCAAGCAAGGATTGTTCGACATGGTAACAAAATTATGGTAGCAGACGAATGGGATATTGATTCACCAGAAAAGATTAATGAGATGCCTGTAATGGATCGTATGGCTACATTATTTGAAAAAGTCAAGAGTGGGGATACCAGTATGTACGGTTTTGCTCACTTAATAGGTGAAGCATTTGGCCCCCAAGCGGGTGAAGGTGCCAGTATTCGTGCGACAATCGGTACAGCTAAATCATTGAACCTGTCAAAAGCACAGCTTGCTAAGATACCACAATTAAAGCAATATGAGGCTGAAAACAAGCATCGCATTAATCCTGAGAACTTAGGGAAATTTGCATAACAAGGACTAAAGTATGCCATTAGATAACCCATTTGCACCGTCTACTGAAGCTGAAGACGAAGAAAAACTGGAGCTACTCAACAAGTATAGGGATCAGGCTCGTAATATAGAGTTTACACCTATTATTGAGGAAACCCCAGAACGCCCTATTGAGGAGCTAGATTTCAAACACCAGTCTACTGAGAAGGCAATGGCTGAAGCTTCTTATCTACAGCAAGGGCTTGGGGATCATCCTAATATGCGTGTTGCTAGTAAGCAGGTACATAAGATGCCTACCCCTGATGAAGCAGAAGAACAGGGAATTATGGGTCAGTTTATGGATGGCGTATCCGACTTTAGCCTAGGGTTGGCTACTGGTGTAGGGTATGGAGTAGATGAACTAGCTGTCTCTGCCAGTCAATTGATTAATACACTGACTCCAGACGAGATGATGGAAGATGCAGATGAGTACACTGGTCGCTATATCTCGAAATATATGGATACAATTACAGAACGTGCGGGGCTTGATGAGGGTGCTGGTGAAGCAGGTCGTGCTGTAGGCCAATTTGTTATTGGTTGGATGCCACATTTACGTGCAGTCAAAATGCTAGGTAAGGTGGGTGCTTTAGGTAAAGTAGGTAAAGCTGCATCTAAAGGAATCCCTGCTAATGTAATAGCTTCTTCTTTAGCTGGTGGGACTGCGTTTTCTCCAGACCATCAGAATCTAGGGAATGATCTGGCTACTGTAGACAACCATTTAGCTGGGGCTGTATCACGTTTCCTAGCTACTGATCCTAATGATTCAGACGCTACTAATAGATTACGTAATGCTTTTCAAGAAGGTGGACTTGCTCTAGTGGGTGATACAGTATTAGTTCCAGCCTTAAAAGGGGCTGGTGGGTTAGTAGGTAAAGCAGTTAAGCCAGTACACGAATGGTTTATTGATTTATTAGGCTTACACAAACAAACTGCTGCTGTCAAAATATTGACTAAGAATGGTACTAAAAAGGTTCCTAGTAAAAAGGTCTTTGTCACTGAAGGTGATAAGGTCAAAATGGTAGACGATGAATCACTGATAAAAGAAGCTAGAAATTTAGAAGACGATTTCATGGGGCCAGTCAAAGGAGTTGTAGAGTTTACAGTCAAGAAGGGTAAAACAGTCGCACAGTCCCTTGCAGATGAGGAGTCTATACAAGCTAATTTTAGAAACTTGCGTAGCTCAGAAGAACGGATGGAGTATGCAACCAGTATTGGCAAAGCTATTGCAAGCGACACAACAGCTACTACCGCAGAGTGGTCTAAAAAAGGTCTGCAATTTGCTATGAAAGCAGGGTTTGATGTTGATACTTTAAAGCAAATACACAAAGAAGGTTTAGTAAGCTCTGATATGTTATACGGGCTAGGTCACATGGCAGGTGCCGTAGACAATCAACTCACTACAGCAATGGAGAATAGTAGGTTTTTGATGGGTAGTATGGAAGCTGGTAAGGAAGAAATAATTAACGCAGAAGCTTCGTTTGTTCGTGCCTTAGCTGATTCATTAGAGCTACAGCAAATGATTAAAGAAGCTAGTACTACTGCTGGCGAATCATTACGGGCTGTAAGAGGTGTAGTAGATGATCTAGGTAAGAACTTTAAAAAGTCAGTGCTTAACTCACCTGATGCACAGGATGTTTTAAATTTCTTTAGAGCAAGTAAAGTAGGTGGTATGGAGATACCCAGAGTTATTGATATGCTCTACGAGGCTAATATGCAGAAGGGCAAACAGGCCATGCAAAACGTCATTGGCAAGGGATTTAAGTCTGGTGGTATGCAAATGTTTATTGAGGCATGGATCAACCAAGGTCTACTTAGTAACCCCGCCACACACATGATGAATATGGTGATTGGTACTGCGAACTTAGCTAGTCAGCCTATATCACAGTTTACGGCAGCTACAGTCTCTAAGATTCCTTACGCTAACAAAATCCTGGGCACAGATACAGTAACTTACAGAGAAGCTTTTGGATCAATGTACGGGATGCTTGCAGGTTTAACTAAAGCTTTTCAATTATCGTTTAAAGCGGGTGTAAGCGGTAAGTCTGCATGGGGTGGATCAAGTAAGATTGATAACTACGGTATGCAACATATTGCTGCCAAGAGCTTCGATATGGAAGATACAGCTATCGGTATGGGGCTAGACTGGATGGGGTCTTTAACAAGGGCACCGGGACGATTCCTACTGATGGAAGATGAGTTTGTTAAGACTGTAGCTGGTGAAATGAAAAAACATAGTCTAGCGATGAGATATGCGTATGAGAACGCACCGCACAAAAGACTACTACGTGGTATGGCACCGGGTACTAAAGCAGGAGATCAGGTTGCTAACTCCTACAGAGAAATCATTGATAACCCGCAATACTTTAAAGAGCGTATAGGAGACACAGATTACTCATTTGACACGCAAATACAAGAGTTTGCTGATCTAATGACATTCCAGAAAAAGACTGGTAAAATTGCCAATTATTTGACACAGGCAGGTATTAACTACCCATTGTTAAAGCTGGGTATGCCTTTCGTTAAGGTTCTGTCCAATATACCAAAATTCACAGTACAACATTCTCCTCTAGGGGCTGTCTTCCAGAACCAAGAGTTCAAACGTGGAGGCCAAGCACGTATGTTAGAGATTGGGCGTATGGGATATGGTAGTATGTTAATGTGGTACGGTGCCCAAATGTACCAGAATGGTCACATGACGGGTAGTGGGCCTAGAGAGTACTGGAAGTCTATTAACTCACAGCAAGTAGGGGCAGAACCACCACGATCTATTAAGGTCAAGCCAGTCAATGCCAAGCACAATAGCGCATACTGGATTGATATATCAAGATTTAGTCCTTACTCTAATCTACTAATGATGGGTGCAGATGTATCTCAGATGATTGATGCTAAAGAAGAACTGAATAGTGTAGAGATGATTCAGAAGGGTTTAACTAGCTTACAGAAAAACCTAGTTGATCCTACTTGGGCACCTAGTTTACATAAGGTGTTGGGTGTAGTGGCTGACTCGTCTTCAGAGCCGGGAGATTGGACAAGAGCGTTAAAGTCCATTACAGGCACACTACAACCAGCGTTTGTTAGATCGTATGAGAAGATGAAGTCTCCCGGTAAGGCAGAATTAAAGGCGTATGACCTACACCCAGAGAAAGCCTCAATACGTAGACCTGAAGATTGGAGTGGTTACACAGCACAAATGCTTGCTACATCGTCTGCCCACTCTGACTTAGTACCTACAGCACGTAACTTCTTAGGAGATCAAGTCAAACATGAGGCTGGTACAGATTCAGGACTACCGGGAATGTTACACAACCCTATGTTTTCTTTTCTGACCATTAGGAAAGCAGATGAAAGCCCTGCTATAGTTCATGCGATGAAAGACCTAGAGCTTAACATTGCTAGGCCTTCTCATATCATTAAGGTTGGTAAGAGGGGTACTGAGGTGAGATTAACTCCCCATGAATATGAAGAATATGTTAAACGTATAGGGAAGCGTAAGGATGGTTACGGGCATGATATGCGAGGCGCATTAAACCGTACATTTAAGTCACACGCATACCAGCAATTATATAAGGTGTGGGCTAACCCTCAGAGTGAACACGGTAAAGCTAACGTGCTTGAGAAAATGACTGAACAAATGATGGGTATATATAACCAACGTAAAACAGTAGCTAAAAATAGCATGAGTTCTGACTTCAACCTACTAAGCAGGGCGAGAAAGCTTGAAAAGCGATTCGGGGGTACTAACTAATGACGGTTTCATCCACTACAACAAAGGTTTCCTACACAGGTAACGGCTCTACTACTGTATTCGCATACAGCTTTAAGATATTTGCGTCAACAGACCTTAAAGTATATGTAGATAATGTCTTAAAAAGTCTCACCACACATTATACCCTCAGTGGCGTAGGTACATCGTCTGGTGGGAATGTTACATTCACAGTAGGAAATACACCAGCAGCTTCTACTAAAGTAGTGTTTACACGTGACATAGCACGTACACAACTTACAGATTATGTAGAGAACGATAATTTCCCAGCAGAAACACATGAGGCTGCACTGGATAAGCTGACCTTTATCCTACAGGAATTAGACAATACGATTAGTGGGGATATATTCAGGTTTGCTGAGTCTGTCTCTGATGCAGGAACGGTCACTATCATGCTTGATGCTACGACACGTGCGAGTAAGTTACTAGCCTTTGATGCGTCAGGTGATCTACAAGCCACCCAAGAAATAGGTACATATACTGGCAACTGGGCTGCGTCTACAGCCTACGCATTACGTGATCTAATTAAAGATACTTCTAATAATAATATCTATATCTGTACGGTAGTACATACTTCTAGTGGCGCACAACCTATCTCTAGTAACGCAGATGTAGCTAAGTGGGCGTTAATTGTAGACGCTGCAAGTGCTACCACTTCGGCAAGTGCTGCTGCTACAAGTGCTACTGCTTCTGCAACCAGCGCAACGGCTTCTGCTACAAGCGCAACCAGTTCAGCAAGTAGTGCTAGTACTGCAAGTACACAAGCATCTAACGCTGCTACTTCTGCTTCTACAGCCAGTACACAAGCTACCAATTCTTCTAATTCTGCTACTGCTTCAGCAACAAGTGCCACAGCAAGCGCAACGAGTGCAACTGCTTCAGCCACAAGTGCCACAGCAAGTGCTAGTAGCGCAACAGCATCAGCAGCTAGTGCTACGAGTGCAGAAGCCTCAACAGGAGCTTTAGCTTGGAAGTATACTTTTGATAACTCTACCAGTATGGCTGATCCCGGTACAGGTGATTTTAGATTAGATAACGCTACTCTAGCTTCGGTTACTAATATAGCTATTGATGCAACATCAGCAGATACAGGTAATCCAGATGTATCAGGCTTGATTGCATCTATAGACGATGGTACAAATAGTACACATGAAGGGTATATCTTCCTTCGCAAGTCTGGTGCCCCTGCTACTTTTATGGCCTATAATGTAACGGGTGCCGTAGTAGATAATACTGGCTGGCTTCAGATTCCAGTCAGTCACGCAGCTAGTGGCGGTAGTTTAACTAACGCTGATACACTATATATTTCATTTGCCAGAAGCGGTAATGTCGGGGCGACTGGTTCTACTGGCCCAACTGGTTCTACAGGCTCTACAGGTTCTACTGGCTCACAAGGCCCACAGGGTGATCCCGGTGAGGCAAGTAATGGTTTCGTAATTGCAATGGCGGTTGCCCTAATGGTATTCAATTTAGTTTAAGGAGTAACAAATGGCACAGGATTTTGAAAGACACATTAACCGTAATACAGGTACAGGTGCAGTTACCGTATTTACTAGCAACAGTGACGATACTGTAGTTGGTATACGTTGCGCCAATGTAGCAGCTAGTAGCATTAATGTAGATATCTATATAGTGAATGGTGGTAACAATTTCTATCTTATAAAAGGTGCGCCCATCCCAGTCGGATCTGCACTAGAATTAATTGACGGAGGCTCTAAGATCATACTACAAAGTGGTGACGCTTTAACTGTGATCTCAGATACAGTTAGTAGTTTAGATACTGTAGTTTCACGCATTGATGCAATCAGTACTTAGGAGATAACATGGGATACATAGGGAACGAACCAGCAGAAAAGTACAGTGCGTTGATACAGCAGACGTTTAGCAGTCCTACAGGGACTAGTTTTACTTTAAGTCAATCCGTAACCACTAGTACAGATATAGCTTTGTTTGTGGATAATGTCAGGCAAGACCCAGCTACATATACGGCTGTTGGCACAGCTTTGACAACTAGCACAATCAGTAGCCCTAGTACTATGTATTGTTTATACAATGGCAGAACTACTGAAACAATTTCACCCGCTTCTGGTAGCGTAGACTCTTCGCACATAGTATCGGGGGCTGTTGATGACAGCCACATAAGTGGACTAGCAGCCAGCAAATTAACGGGCAGTCTGCCAGCTTCAATGAACGAAATAACAAAGTCGTCTTCTGATCCTACAGTAAGTACAAACCCTGCTGGTGGTGTAGGTACATTATATTTGAATACGACATCAGGTGAGATGTTCTCGCTAACTGATGCTACTGGTGGTGCTAACGTTTGGACTAATCTAGGGGATGGGACAGGAAATGTAGATCCGTATGTAGCAGCTACAGGTGGAACAATCACAACAGACGGTAGTTACAAGGTTCATACCTTCACCTCAAGCGGAACTTTTGCAGTTTCTTCGGTCGGTGTTTTTGACTATTTAGTAATTGCTGGAGGGGGGTCTGGAGCAGCAACAGTATACGGCCCCGGTGGGGGTGGAGCAGGAGGTTATCGCAATTCATTTAACAGCGAAACTTCTGGCGGTGGTGGTAGTTCTGAAACATCAATTACAGGTTCAATACAATCTTACACAGTTACTATAGGTGCTGGTGGGGCTGCGGTAAGTAGTGTAACCGCACTTGGAAACGCTGGTAGTAATTCGGTATTTGGTTCCATTACATCTACGGGTGGTGGATATGGGTCTGGATCAAATGGAACTACGGGAACTGGGGGATCAGGAGGAGGTGGTGATGGTGAATACTCCAAAGCAGGTGGAGCCGGAACCTCTAACCAAGGTTATGCTGGAGGTACTGGTGGCGGGAGAGGAGCAGGCTCAACGGAAAATTATCAAGGAGGTGGTGGCGGTGGTGCTGGTGCTGTAGGTGGGACTGGTATTGCTGACGGCACAAATAATGACGGTTACGGAGGTGTTGGTTTAGCAAGTAGTATCACAGGTTCTTCTGTCGTCAGGGCGGGTGGTGGAGGTGGGGCCGTACACAATACAGCTAATGGGATGA
>Ga0308012_10000345_pt1 | contig 29538 bp, 21 predicted proteins | sample Neamet179_FD_203133 | JGI IMG/M metagenome (GOLD analysis project Ga0308012, IMG submission 203133) | Marine microbial communities from water near the shore, Antarctic Ocean - #179 | ecosystem: Environmental > Aquatic > Marine > Unclassified | place: Southern Ocean | collected 2014-07-25 | reverse complement strand
TGATGACAAGTAACACACGCTTTCATATATACCACTTCGCCCATAACCATTAATTCATCTTGGCTGTACACTTTTGCTAAATCTTCTACGGGTGATACTACAGTGGTTGTCTCTGCTTCAACGGTAGTTTCAATGACTTCATTTTTTGTTGTATTTAATTCAGCTTCCGGTGCAGAGTTTTCAACCGCAGATTTCACATCTGATGCTTGCACTAAATCACCAGTATTATTACCCCAAGCATTACGCTCATAAGTCACTACTGCAGCTAGCTCTTTAAAGCTCAATTGCTTACCGTAACCTTGCATCCCTGTGCCAGATTTACCATTAAATACAATATTGATGTGATCGTTTATAGCGCCAGAGGTAGTTATTGGGCTGCCTTTTAAAGCAGGGAACGCAGGTGGTAAACCTTGACCTGTGGGTTGATGACAAGCTGAACAATAAGCAGTGTAAGTAGTTTCGCCTAATTGCATTAATTCTTCTTTAGACATGGAGGCACTTAACGAGGCTTTTTCAGCTTGAGCAGCTTGAGCAATACGTAACTGTTGCTCACTAAGCCAAATGGCATAATCTTCAGGACTTTTAACTTCTACCACAATAGGCATAAAGCCATGATCTTTCCCGCAAAGTTCAGCACATTGACCGCGGTATATGCCGGGCTCATCTACTTTGGTCCAAGCTTCATTGATAAAGCCTGGGTTAGCATCTTGTTTCACAGCAAAAGCAGGGACCCACCAAGCGTGGATAACATCATCAGAGGTTATTAAAAATCTAACTTTTTTATTGGCAGGAATAACGAGAGGTTTATCAACTTCTAGTAAATAGTTCTCACCCTTGACTGCGGTAGATTCTAATTGATTTTCATACTGGTCACGCGGGGTAGAAAGAACCGAATAATATTCGATATCTTGATCAAAGTATTTGTAATGCCACTTCCATTGAGAGCCTGTGATTTGAATTGTAACATCTGAGTTCTCGTTGTCTTCCATCGCTATCAGTGTCTGTGTCGCAGGTACAGCCATGGCGATTAATATTACAACGGGTATTGCTGTCCACAATACTTCAACCTTAGTGCTTTCATGAAAAGAGGCCGCTTTGGCACCTTTAGACTTTCGATGAAATATAATAGACCAAAACATTGCGCCAAAAACTAACACACCAATGCCGGTACAAATCCAGAGTACTAGCATATGTAAATCATATACTTCTCTGCTAACGGCAGTGACTCCCTGCGTTAGATTTAACTGTGTATCTGCCCAAGCAGCATTGGTAAATAAGGTTACCAACACTAGCAAAATTAGCTTATGTTTCCCCACACGGCATCTCCTCTTCTTAATGATAGAGAACAGATGTACAGCAATGTACTTCAAAACTCACTGAACTGAATATCTGTTGGTTTTATTATTTTTATTTATTAACAAATATCGGTTAAGTCACTATTTAACTTTGTAGAAAAGTTATGACGACTTAATTTATAGATCTTGTTAATTACCAACGTGAATGCTAATCAGGCAAGGCACCATAAAAATGCAGTTACAGGATTAGCAAATCGACGTCTTTTTATTCTTGTTGTGTTCGTTTTGTACGCGCTTCTGATAATAGAATTACGCTAAAAAATGATCTAGGTCAATATTTTATAGTTAAGTAATTATTAAAAAGCCAATTAATTCAATGGAGTAATAACTCTAAAGGAAGGTGGGTGCTTTACGGATTAACGCTTTGTTAACTTTAAGGGGAGGTTTTTAAAAAGGGAAAATTATTTAAATAAATTTGATGTGAATATTTTTTATTAAAGTTCAGGTTACCTAATAAAAAACGCCATAAACGGAGAGATTCATTTATGGCGTTTTTGATAGGCGGTACTAAGTTATTAAAACAGTCTTATTACATCCATTGTCCACTGCGGATAATACCTACAGCAATACCTTCAATATTGAATTCTTGGCTGGCTAAATCGACTTTAATGGGAGAAAAATCTTCATTCTCTGCATGTAAGTAAACAACGTTACCTTCACGTTTGTAGCGTTTTACCGTGACATCGTCTTCAACTCGGGCAACAATAACTTGACCATTTTGTACGTCAGTCGTTTGATGAACAGCGAGTAGGTCTCCATCCATAATACCAATATCTTTCATGCTTTCGCCGTTAACGCGTAAAAGGTAATCGGCAGCGGGATGGAATAAATTACCATCCATTTTATAATGTTCTTCAACATGCTCTTGCGCCAAAATGGGTTCACCTGCGGCAACTCGCCCTATGAGTGGTAAACCTTCTTCTTCAAGCAACTCTTCGATTAAACGAATACCACGAGAAGTGCCCGGAAGCATCTCGATATAACCTTTTTTCGCTAACGCTTTTAAGTGTTCTTCAGCTGCGTTGGCTGATTTAAAACCAAAGAATTTTGCAATTTCTGCACGCGTAGGCGGCATACCGGTGTCTTTAATCTTTTCTTTAATGAGATCATAAATTTGCTGCTGTCGATTTGTCAGCGGACGCAATTCGGAGGTTGGATCTATCATAGTATGAGCCTTAGCATTAGCCTGTAAATTTAGACAGTATTACTGGTAGTATATACAGGAATAGATGAAAGACAAGCCCCCTAAGCTTATCTATATAATTATTTTCTATGAAAAAATATAGGAAATGATCTTGTTCGAGTAATATTTACTACCAGAACAGTGCGTTCAGAAATCTTATAACTACCAAAAATAGTTAATGAATTAATGAAAAGGGTAATATTGAAGATTTTAAATCAGTGTACTAGTATTAAAAGTATATTCATTCAGTTATTCATTCAGTTATTCATTCACTCTGGGTTATAAATGCTTTTTAAATCAACCAATAATAACGCCTTTATTTACTCTGCCTTGATTACGTTTATGCTTTATTCTAACCTTCTTATAAAAGCGCATGCTGATGACATTCGTATAGTTTCTCCTCGAAGTAATAATTATTATGTTGAACTAACACGGTTAGTCTTAAGTAAAAACGAACACTTATATCCTAAAAGTAAATTGATTTTAATTGATGCTAGCGATATCACACTCGGTAAAAAATTGGTTTTATTAAAGCGTAATGATGCCGATGTTATTTGGGCAGGTGCTAACGCTGAACGAGAGTTCAAGTATTTACCGGTACGTATTCCTTTATTTCGAGGGCTTTTAGGTTATCGAGTATTATTGATTCGCCAAGAAGATAAAGATAAATTTCTTCAAATAAAAAAACCTGCGGAGCTAAAAAAACTCATTGCCTGTCAAGGTTCTCATTGGGTGGATTCGGATATTTTAGAAGCGAATGGTTATTCGGTTTCCAGAGTAGAAGACTTCAATACCTTACTCAAAATGTTAGTTAAAAAGCGATGCGACTATTTTCCTCGTGCTATTTTTGAAGCTAATTCAGATTTAAAAAAAGCAATTAAGTATTTCCCAAATATTACTTTGATGGATGATTTGATTTTACATTACGATTTACCTGCGTATTATTTTGTTAAAAAAAATAATGTTGCACTAGCTCATCGGTTAGAACAAGGTTTACTGGCAGCTTTCGCTGATGGCAGTTTTATGAAATTAATGAAAAAGCATAAGGAGTTTAAGTATTTATTTCCGTTATCAAAATGGAATGATAAGCGCTATTTTGAATTATCTAGTGATATTTTACGTGATGGCTCGCCTATAGAAAAAAATAAATTTTGGTTTGATCTTCAAGGTAAATAAATCTAGTTTACTTACCTTGTATATATTGAGAATAAATTAATTTCCTCCAGAACTAATTATGATTAGCGTATTTAATCCCTTATTCCATAAGGGGGACCGGTAATCATCATCTAAAGACGGCATCTTTTTTTAGCAGCAATACTCGCCGATTTAGTGTCATCTTACTTAAATAATTCCATGGATTTTTTTTCATGATATTAAAAAAAAGGGGCATTTGTCCCTCACCTATTGATAATATTGAAGATTTAAATTTAGTGTATTAGAATTATATTCATTCAGTTATTCATTCACTCGGATTATAAATGCTTTTTAGATCAACAAATAAGAACGCCTTTATTTACTCTGTTTTGATTGCGTGTATACTTTATTCTAACGTTATTATAAAAGCGCATGCTAATGATGTCCGTATAATATCTCCTCGCAGTAATATCGATCCTGTTTATGATTATTTTCTTGAACTAACCCGCTTAGTATTAAGCAAAAATACTCACTTATACTCGAAGGTAAATCTTGTTGTAATTGGAGGTGAGGAAGTCACTCAAAGTAGAAGTTTAACTTTACTAAATCATGGTTATGCTGACCTTATATGGTCAGGGTACACAGCTAAACGAGACGCAGACTACTTACCTATTCGTATACCTTTATTTAGGGGGTTGCTAGGTTACCGAGTATTACTCATTCGTCAAGAAGATAAAGAAAAATTTCTCCAAATAAAAACACCTGACCAATTAAAAAAACTCATTGCTTGCCAAGGAGATCACTGGCCTGATTCTGATATTTTAGAAGCGAATGGTTATCTTGTTTTAAGGGTGAGGAATTTTAAGCCTATGTTCAGAATGTTATCTAAAAAGCGTTGTGACTATTTTCCTCGTTCAATCTATGAAGGTTATAGTGAGCAAAGAGAAGCAATAAAGCATTTTCCTAATATTATATTGATGGATGAATTGATTCTTCATTATAATTATCCATTCTATTATTATGTTAATAAAAATAATGTAGCCTTAGCTGAGCGTGTGGAAAAAGGTTTAATGACTGCATTAGCTGACGGTAGCCTCATAAAATTAATGAAAACACATAATGTCTCTAAGCACTTATTTCCGTTAATTCAATGGAAAGATAAACGCTATTTTGAGTTAACAAATGAGGCATTAGGTAATAAATCATCGTTGAAAAACGACAGTTTTTGGATTGATCTTCAAACGCAATAAATATATTTTGAGTTTTTTTAATTTGCGCTTAGAATAATTTAATTAACGATTCTTCTTTATTTTTAATTCTAACATTAGTACTTGCTATACCTATTCTGATCGCGTTAGAATCTCCGTGTGCTTAGTTTTCCTTTTTAAGGCTTAACTATCACATACTTGTCGGAGTGCCAAAGGCTGAGATCGCGAAAGCGGGATCCGTAAAACCTGATCAGATTAATATCTGCGTAGGAAACAAGAGAGAATAAATAAGCCATTGCGCTTAGGTTTCAATAAACTCTTTTGCCTCTTCTTTAGCTAAAATTAGTTAAAGAAAACTCCGCCTATTTTTATTTCTTATTTTTCCTTTGGAGAAACAAGAAAAACAAAACAAGGTGCGATCATGACTAACCCAGTAAATACTGTAAAAAAACCACAAACACGACGTGAAAAACGTGAATCAGCAGAAGCATTTTTAAATAATGTTTCAGACCAATCTTTCCCAAATTCTAAAAAAGTGTATGTTCAAGGTGAAATCCACGATATCCAAGTAGGTATGCGTGAAATTACTCTATCCGATACCTTAGTAAGTGGTAGCAAAGACAAACCAGTGTATGAAAAAAATGAACCGCTTTGTGTTTATGATACATCAGGTTTTTATACCGATGAAAATGTAGATATCGACGTACATAAAGGCATTCCTCGTTTACGTGAAACGTGGATTGATGCTCGTGACGATGTAGAAACGTTCACTACAACTCAGTCAGAATTCGCACAACAACGTCTTGACGACGAAGGTGTTGACGATATCCGTTTCGAACATTTACCGACTATGCGTATTGCGAAAAAAGGTAAAAATGTTACGCAAATGCATTACGCTCGCCAAGGTATTATCACGCCAGAAATGGAATACATTTCTATTCGTGAAAACTTAAAGCGTGAAGAAGTAAAAGACGAAATTTTACTGCAACAACACAAGGGACAATCGTTTGGTGCCAGTATACCTGAGCAAATAACGCCTGAGTTTGTTCGTGACGAAGTTGCCCGCGGTCGCGCAATTATCCCTGTAAACATCAATCATCCTGAATGTGAGCCGATGATTATCGGTCGTAACTTTTTAATAAAAGTTAACGCAAATATCGGTAACTCAGCGGTAACCTCTTCTATTGAAGAAGAAGTTGAAAAGCTTGTTTGGTCAACCAAATGGGGCGCAGATACGGTAATGGATTTATCAACAGGTCGTAACATTCATGAAACCCGTGAATGGATCATGCGTAACTCGCCGGTACCTATTGGAACCGTACCCATTTACCAAGCACTTGAAAAAGTGAATGGCGTAGCTGAAGACTTAACGTGGGAAATTTTCCGCGATACATTAATTGAGCAAGCAGAGCAGGGCGTTGATTATTTTACTATTCACGCTGGCGTGTTATTACGTTATGTACCTATGACGGCTAAGCGCGTTACGGGCATTGTTTCTCGTGGTGGTTCAATCATGGCTAAATGGTGTTTAGCTCACCATAAAGAAAACTTCCTTTACACTCACTTTGAAGATATTTGTGAGATTTTAAAGCAATACGATGTGTCATTCTCATTGGGCGATGGTTTACGTCCAGGCTCTGTAGCCGATGCTAACGATGAAGCACAATTTGCTGAATTACATACGTTAGGCGAATTAACAAAAATTGCATGGAAGCATGATGTTCAAACCATAATCGAAGGCCCAGGTCACGTACCACTTCATATGATCAAAGAAAATATGGATGAGCAACTTGAACATTGTGGCGAAGCGCCTTTTTACACATTAGGTCCATTAACTACCGATATCGCCCCAGGCTACGATCATATTACCTCAGGTATTGGCGCCGCTAATATTGGTTGGTACGGTTGTGCCATGCTTTGTTATGTAACCCCTAAAGAGCATTTAGGCTTACCTAACAAAGACGATGTTAAAGAAGGCCTGATGACGTATAAAATTGCTGCGCATGCTGGCGATTTAGCAAAAGGTCATCCAGGTGCTCAAATTCGTGATAATGCGATGTCAAAAGCGCGTTTTGAATTTCGTTGGTACGATCAATTTAACATTGGTTTAGACCCTGAAACAGCTAGGTCTTATCATGATGAATCCATCCCGCAAGAATCAGGTAAAGTTGCGCATTTTTGTTCAATGTGTGGACCTAAATTCTGTTCAATGAAAATCTCACAAGAAGTGCGAGATTACGCTGCTAATTTAGATAAAAATGCGATAAAAATTCAGCTGCTTGATGAAACTATCACATTAACGTCGGACGATGCTATTGAAAAAGCGATGCAAGAAAAGTCCGCTGAATTTAAAGCAACCGGTAGCGAAATATACCAACTTGCTGATTAGTTTTTCATATCACACTAGGTGAATAAAATATGAATATTGCCATTGTTGGCGCTGGACTGATAGGGCGTTTACTCGCCCTATCAGTACTAAAGGCTGAAAACGTTAGCGCTAATCAGTCAAAAAGCTTCACACTTACATTATATGATAAAGATACTAAGCTGGCGCATAACAGCGCCGGTTATGCTGCAGCAGGCTTGTTAACACCATTGGGTGAATCTGTGCACTGTGAAGCTAATATTGTTGAAATGGGTTTTAAAGCATTACGTTTATGGCCTGCCTTGCTCGATAGCTTGGAAGAATATACTATCTTCCAACAAACGGGTGCCATCATGGTAAGCCATGAGCAAGATAAAGGTGATTATCAGCGCTTTGTTCGACATCTAAAAAACAACTACCCAGATAACCCTGTGCATACACTTAATCGTGAAGGGTTAACTGAGCTTGAACCAGAAATAGGCCGTAGCTTTAGTCAAGGACTATATTTACCAGAAGAAGGGCAATTAGGTAATCGTCGGTTATTAGTCGCTTTACGTAAACAGCTTGAGCAAGAAAGTGAAAACTCCTCTAATGCTAACCAGTTCAATTGGTTAAGCGAATGCATGGTCACTGATATTGATGTTTCCGCACAAAGCAGTACCGTGAGTTATGCTTTTGTTGGTGATAAAGAAGATGGTGAGAAGCACAGTAAAACTTTTGATCTTGTCATTGATTGTCGCGGCACGGGAGCCACTAATAAGAACAGTCGACACACATGTGCACCATTACAAGATTTACGCTCAGTACGCGGCGAGATTTTTCAACTGTTTGCTCCAGACGTTAATATTTCAAGACCTATTCGTTTAATGCATCCTAGATATCAACTGTATATTGCCCCCAAAGGTAAAGGTTATTATGTCGTGGGAGCGACTGAAATTGAAAGTGATGACGACTCGCCAATGACGGTACGTTCGGCAATGGAATTATTGAGTGCGGCTTACAGTGTGCATCCGGGATTTGCCGAAGCGAATATTCGCCAGCATGTCACACAATGTCGGCCTGCTTTTAGCGATAATCAACCAAAGATTATTCTGCAAGATTCACTTATTCAAGTAAATGGTTTGTTTCGTCATGGCTGTTTAATTGCGCCGATCGTGATTGAGCAAACTATGTCGGTTATTCGAAATTACCTGAACAATACACAAATCGAGTCGCCTTACGCTGATTTATTACCTGTGACTGTCGTAACGACAAACAGCAATAAGCCGCCTAAATCGACACTTGCAGAACAACCTACTGAAGAGTCACTTCATGAATATACACATTAATGGAAAAGCCTATCCAATAGAGAAAGAACTAGGCCTAAATATCAGTACTGCACTAACGTTACACTTTGAAAAACCACAGCAAAGTACCTTTGCTGTGGCACTTAACGGTGATTTTGTTGGTAGAGCAGAGTACGACATTACCTTAGTGAAAAGTGGCGATAGTCTCGATGTGTTACAACCAATTCAAGGCGGATAAATTATGTCATTAAATATCTACGGAACAACATTAAATAGCCGCTTACTAATAGGTAGTGCGCTATATCCATCGCCCCAAGTGATGAAACAAGCAATTTTGGCGAGTGGCTCACAGGTGGTAACTTTGTCACTAAAAAGACAAAACCCTACTGAGCAGTCAGGTCAAAAAATATGGAACTATTTACAAGAAATAGTCGCTCAAACTAACGGACATTTATTACCAAATACTGCCGGCTGTAAAACAGCCAAAGAAGCAGTAACGTTGGCTAAAATGAGTAGAGAAATTTTTAATACCGACTGGATAAAGTTAGAAGTTATTGGTGATGATTATAATCTGCAACCTGATCCTATCGAGTTACTACAAGCAACAGAACAGCTTATAGCCGATGGTTTTAAAGTATTACCGTATTGCACAGACGATTTAGTGCTATGCCGTCGTTTATACGATTTAGGCTGTGAAGTGATTATGCCTTGGGCATCGCCCATTGGCACAGGTAAAGGGCTAATGAACCCTTATAATCTTGAAACGATTCGATTACGCTTACCAGACGCAACTTTGATATTAGACGCTGGCATTGGCAAGCCATCAGATGCGTGTTTGGCAATGGAAATGGGTTATGACGGCGTGTTAATAAATAGTGCCGTGGCATTGGCAGATAATCCAACATTGATGGCGAAGGCGTTTGCACAAGCGTTGGACGCGGGTGAGCAGGGATATGTGGCAGGAGTAATGGAGCAGCGACAGACAGCTCACCCCAGCACACCGACACTCGACACGCCATTCTGGCACCAGTCATGAGTTATTAGTTAAAAGCACTTCAAGGCGTCGTTAGTTAACATGACTGCGGCGTTGATCATGCTCACCTAGTAAACTAGGCTCCGCGTGTTCGCCTTGCATTCAAGTTAACTAACTTAGCTTTTCGGGACTTTTGATTCAGGATTTTTAACTTAATAATTCGTTGCACGTAATTCATTTTCGAAAACCTGCTATTTTACCGTCACTCCCGAGGTTACTTATCGGGAGTCCATTATCTGTTTTAAAAAGGCAGATGTACTCAGAGTAAACATAATGACAAGCCTTACAGCAACAAATAAAAAACCAATAATCTGGACCATTTCCGGGAGTGATTGCTCTGGTGGTGCGGGTATTGCTGCGGATATTAAAACAGGTCATGGTTTAGGTGTTGAGGTTTGTCATTTGATAACTGCTAATACCGTGCAAAACTCGTATCAATTAGTGTCGGTAAATGCAGTTCCTGTTGCTATTTTAAAGCAACAGGCGGATATTTTATTAGATGATAAGCCGCCGTCGGTCATCAAAATAGGTCTATTAGCTAATGCTGATCAAGTTCAGTGGTTAACACTGCTACTTGTTGAATATAAAAAGTTATTACCCAATTTACTTAGTGTTTATGATCCTGTGGGTCAAGCAAGCGTCGGTGGTAGTTTTAACTCGCTTACTTTAGAGGATTTATCCCCTCTATTGCGGCAAGTTAACGTTATTACGCCGAACTTACTCGAAGCAAACAATTTAGCGGCGAGCCTTACAGATATTAAGAATGATGTAGAAGGTTTAGTTAGTATTAAACAACTTGCCCAAACAATTCATCACGATTTCGGTATCACTTCTATTATCATCAAAGGCGGCCACAGTGCTGATGAACAAAGCAGTAGCGATTATTGTTATCACCAATTAAATCAACTTAGTGAAGAAAAACAAGATAATCAAGACAAAACTAAAGAAGCCATTATCTATCATTTAAGCGCAAAACGTATTGATACACATTATAGCCATGGCGGCGGGTGTAGTTTTGCTGCCGCGTTATCAGCTTTTCTTGCACAAGGTTATTTAATGCGAGATGCGTTTACCTTAGGGAAAGCCTTTATCACTCAGGGCTTAGCTGCTAGCGAAAAAGTCAGTCAACAAGTTAACAAGCTAGCCGGAGATCAATATTATGGAGCGTTTGAACAACAAGGTTGGCCGCGTAACGCTGATGTTTTCCCACAAGTTGTTGATGAATTAAGCTTATTATATAAAGAGTTACCAGCCTTTAATTCATTAAATTTAATAGGAAATAAACTTGGATTATATCCTGTTATTGATTCTTTATATTGGTTGAAAAGGTTACTACCGCTAGGTTTAGAAATTATTCAATTACGAGTGAAAAACTTGTCAGAAAAAGAGTTAGAACAAGTCATTATCGAAGCAGTAGAGCTGGCGAAAAATTATAAAACTAGGCTATTCATTAACGATTATTGGCAGTTAGCAATTAAACATGGTGCTTATGGGGTACATATTGGTCAAGAAGATCTGCAAGATGCTGACCTAACGGCAATTCAGCAATCAGGCATACGTTTAGGTATCAGTACTCATGGCTGTTATGAGTTTTTATTAGCGCAACAATTACAACCGTCCTACGTAGCTATTGGCGCTATATTTCCCACTAAAACCAAAGACATGACAGGCCAAATTCAAGGGCTTGATAACTTAAAGCAAGTATTAGTGTTAAGACCTGAAAATCCGTTATCGCCAATACCGGTGGTAGCTATTGGCGGCATAAGTTTAGAGCGTGCACCAGAGGTTGTTAGCACAGGTGTAGAGAGTATTGCGGTTGTTACTGCGATAACAGAGTCAGAAAAATCTCATGGTATATCACCTGAGCAGGCGGTAGTGAAGTTACAAAAAAGCATTAGAGCTCCCTCTGTCGATAGGCAGTAAAACGATATTGAGTGTCAGCTTTATTTACACATTAATAACACTTATGTAACACCTCACCAGGGGGTATATTTAAGTGATTGAAAGTCTTTGCTTTTATTTTTTTATTGCGTGTTGGTTCGTTTTTTGCTTTGTCTAATCTAGATTTTATAATAAAGGATTAACTAAATGATAAATAAGAAAACATTATCTGCATTTGCGGGTATATTTTTAGCTGTAACTTCCATCTCAAGCCAAGCCTCTTTAATGAGCGGCTGGGGATCATATGCTGCTGCAAGAACAACAGACGCTGATAATAATAGCGTATATGTCGGTAGTGGTGGAGAGGGAGGTAGCTTTGCAACAGTAGAAGAAAATAGTTATGGCTCAGCTGAAGCTCTTGTAGATATGTCAGGCCCAGGTTATCTGCCTACGTTAAAAGTAAAAGCAAGTGCAGCGGCCGGTCAATATGCAGGTGCCACAGCATTTTCATCACAAGGCTTCAATTATACAGGTGATAATACCACTATCTCACTTGATATTAATTTACATGGATCTGTTGGGGGACCTAGTACTAATGAATTAACTGCACATATTGGTATTATAATAGGTACAGATTTCAACTATTATCCTGATTTTGGTACAGCATATTATGAATGTTTTTGCGGACAGAAAGCGGGTACCGAGTTCTTATCTATTCATAATAGTGTCGATGTCAATAAAACCGGTAATATTACTTTTGAATTAAATGCGGGAGAGTCATTTTTTGTTATTGCTGAGATGAATGCGTCTTCTGAAAACGGTTATGTAGATGGATGGAATACTCTTACATTTGGTTTTCAAGATAGTACGGGTTTACAAGCGGTTGGTGGTGTTCCTACAGGTAATGAAATACCTGAACCATCTTCTATAGTCTTATTCTTTATGGCTTTGATGTTTTTAGTAAGACGTCAGATTAAGTTATAGAACAAAGCCCCCATAATATAGAAGTTAGTACTAGTATTGGCTTCTATATTATCAAATACACAAACTGTAATTCCTCTCATAAAGCACTCTCTATTTAACCATTAGTTATAGCGGATTATCAAAAATGATAATCCTATTGAAAATATAAAGCTAAAATTTACTCAGGTATTGTAAAATCTCGTGTAAAAAGTGTGGCAGGATTATCTGATTTGTAGACTGCCATTAACCCATATAAAATAGATTAATAAACAATATTAAGAACATAAATGAAAGTTCTCGAAAATAAAATACCGCCACCATTAATCGGAATTATCATTGCTGTCGTGATGTGGTGGTTAAGTACAGTAACGTCGATTTTTGTGCTACCCACAGTAATAAAATATTCACTGGTTAGTAGTTTTATCTGTATTGGTATCTTTTTTGATCTTGCAGGTATAATTTCCTTTCGACTAGCGAAAACTACTGTTAATCCGTTAAAACCTCAAAAGGTGAGTACATTGGTGACTTCGGGTATATATCAGTTTACGCGTAACCCAATGTACGTAGGTTTAGCCTTGCTGTTATTGGCTTGGGCTAGCTACTTAGGATCAATATGGAGCGTTACTCTTATCGGTGTGTATATCTTGTATATTCAGCGTTTTCAAATAATCCCTGAAGAAAGGGCGTTAACAGCATTATTTGAAGAAGAGTTTACCCACTATAAAAGTCAGGTGAGAAGGTGGTTGTAGTCATCGCCAAAACTTAACAGCGATTGTTTAACAACTAAATAAACGACCAAGCGATGAACAATTATATCAGTGACTCACTCAAGGCTTTATACACAAGTGAGCCGGAAAATAATTCCTTTAGGTTTTCTTTAAACCCTTCTTTTTAGTTGTACGCCTTTAACTGTAAATAAAGCTCTGAAAACTTAACGCGATTTTTATAACCTTTGAAAAAGTGCTTATGCGTTACATTACCTTTGTTATCAATAACGACTACACCTGGATAAGGGATGCCGTAATTATCATCATCCTGTGCATAGTTTTTATTAAGAATGCCGTAAGCTGAAATAGTTTTGGCTTGTTGGTCTGATAACAGTGGGTAGCTAATGCTTTGTTGCTCAGCATATTTTTTTAGAATGTGAGTATCATCATAAGATATAGCGGCTAATCCATAACCTAATTCAGTAAACTGGTTAGCTTGTTCATTTAATTCTATCAGATGCTTTTTACAAAAAGGACACCAATCAGCAGAGCGGAAAAATAAGATGATTAGCCCTTTATCACTGCTTAGTTCTTTAATGTTTACAGGTAGTCGTTGAGTATTCGTTACTGTAATGGCAGGTGCTTTCTTACCTATCACGGGACCAACATCAATACTTGTATTGGCAAAGGAGTTATTAGTAAATATAACTAATAATGAAAAGAGTGTCATGCCGACTTTTTTAGTCAGTGAAAAGTTAAAGAGTGAATTCATTTAGGTTAAGCCTTTTTTATAATTATTATTTCTAACTTAAAAGACCGCTTGATGAAATAATAATTTCATCAAGCGTGTACTTACTTGTTATAAAACAATTCCTAAAGTCTATTACCAGGTTTTTAATAATGCAGTAGCAGCTTTCTTTTCTGGAAAATTTTGTTCACTATCTACAGCCTCAATTAAGTATTTCTTAGCTTCTACTGTTCTTGATAAGGCAAACAAGGTTACGGCTATATGATACTTCACCTCAGCATTATCAAAATCTTTGGTAAGCGCGACACGAAATAACGAGATGGCTTGTTTGTGTTCACCCATTTGACTTTTTATCCACGCTAAAGTGTCAATAATAGATACGTTTTCAGGTAAATAACCGTAAGCTTGTTCAGCATATTCTTTTGCTTTTTCGGTATTTCCTAAAGAAAATTCAACACTAGCTGCGTTATTTAATAAAATAGGTAATGGACCATTTTTCTTTATTAAAGTTTGGTAAGAATCAGCTGACTTCTGTAGTTTTTCATTACCTTTATAACTATCAGCTAAGGCGATAGCGACTAACATATCGTTAGGATATTTTTTTATCCATCTTTTTAATGGCTTTATTGCTTTGCCTAGTTTTTCTTGTTGTTTGTAATTACGATACAAACCAAGTATGGCTTGTTTTTGGTCTGATTTTTTTAATGCTTGCTGATAAAAATCAATAGATTTTTTATTCTCGCCCAGAGCAAGGTATAGATCCCCTTTGAGTACCAAAGGTAAACTTGTACTTTGTGTAATATCAGCAATGGATGAAATCAAGCTTAAACTAAATGCTTCATTTTTATTTTTAATGGTTAGATTAACTAATCCAAGAAAAGCAGGTAAATAGGTATCATCAGCGATAATCGCTTTTTTATAAGATTGAATCGCGCCAAGATTGTCTTTAGCTCTGAGTTGAGCTTTAGCAAGCACAACCAAGGCTTTAGTTTTTTTACGCGACTTTTCAACATAGTCTCTTAATGCGAGTACAGCTTGTTCGTGATTATTCTGTTGTTGATACAGTTTAGCTATTGTTAATAACGGTTGTGCTTCCTTAGGGTTTAAGCCTATATATTCATCGATAACATCAACCGCTTCATCTAGCTTTTTTTGTTTAGCTAAAATACGGCTTAATTTTAATGCTACATAAAAATCATTAGGGTCTTGCGCATATGATTTTTGTATCCAAAGCAAAGCGGCATCAAAGTCTTTTTTGAATAAATAACTGTCCGATATCTCGGTCATTAACAGTGTATTCTTATCAAAAAGAGCGAGTTTAGCTTGTAAAAAGCTTAATGCTTTATCAAAGTCACCGCTAATATTATCCATACGCGCTAAATGCACCATGGCAATTATGTTTTGTTCATTCAGTGCCAATGCTTTTTCAAATGCGGCTCGGGCCTCTGGTAACTGTCCGTTTAATCCATATAACATACCAACACGCTGTTGAAAAAAGCTATCAGCAGGGAATTTATTGATTAATGCATTAGTAATTGAAATAGCAGAGGAGTATTTCTTGGTTTTTTGGTATGAATCAATAAGCAATAGTTTAATTTGTGTGCCATTAATTTCATTATCTTTAATGGCTGATAAGGCTTCGATAGCGGCTTGATAGTCACCAGATTGCATTTTACTTCGAGCTAAATTGCTTACGCTGACTGAAGAATTAGGGTAACTATCAACGACTTTTTCAAAATAAAACTGCGCTTTTTCGCTATCTTCTAATTGTAAATAAGTTAAGCCGAGTAAAGTTAAAATATCGGGGTTGCCCGGGCGAGCTAGATTCGTTTTCTTTAGAATGTGGAGGGCTGAATTTAACTCACCTTGTTGTATTTCTATACTCGCAAGCATACGTACACTATCAATATCAAATTCTACATACTTTAAATAATTGGTTAAATATCTGTGTGCATCATTTAAATTACCAAACTGAAAGTTAGTTAATCCGGCTAGAAAATAATAGTCAGGCGTGTTTTTCATTACTTCAGGTGGAACTGCGGCTAATGTAGCGATAACTTCAGTAAGTTTATTTTTATCGGTCGTCCCCGTTGATTTTCCGTCACTGGGTAAGCTTGCATTAATAATAGCTTTTAAATAACCAGCCCTTGGTTCGTTGGGGATCTCAGCAATAATATAATCTACATGGGGAAGAGCCAGTTGGTATTCCTTTAACTCAATATGTAGCATAGCCTTTGTTAGTCGAGCAGATAAATGATTTTTGTTGATGTTCAGTGCTTCATCAATAGCAAGTAATGCACCTTCTTTATCACCCAAACGATGTAATATTTTTGATTTTAATATCCAACCATTAATAAAAGGCTTTACACTGTTAAGTGATAAATCAATGTAGTTTAGTGCTTGAGTAACATTTGCTTTTTGCAACGAAACTTGTGCTCTACCTAATAAAGCGAGTTGGTTTTTAGGTTTTAATTCTAAGGCAGCAGTAAAAGCTTTATCGGCTAACATGTATTGTTTTTTGCCGATATAAGCTTGTCCTCTAATGAGTAATAATTCAGTTTCGATTTGATCATTACGCTGGCCAAGTTTTGCTACCTTCATTGCTTCGTCGTATTTTCCTTGTAAAAGGTAAGCTTGGCCGTAGAGTGTAATTAATCGGTCATCATCTACTTTCCCGTCTTTTGCACGATTTAGTTCAACTTCTGCAGCGGCACCATTCCCTTGCATAATAAGTATTTGCGCCATCAATACTCTAGACGGCATATGGTTTGTGTCTTCTTGAATAATATTTTTTAAATGGATTATGGCACTAGAATACTCTTCATTTTGAAAAGAAATTAATGCTTTTTCATAACTTGCATCAAGACTTTCGTTAGCAAAGGCTGATGAACAAATGAATAATAATGAGAATAGGGGGGTATGTAAGTATTTTGTTATGTTCATGTTGCACCAAGTTTGATGTTTTGTTTCTAGATGAAAATGTTAAGTATTTAGAGCTTCTAAATAGCTAAAGTGAATAGCTTTAGAAAGTCAGTTCATCAGTTTATAATCGTAAAAATAGTAACACTTATAGTTACTTAGTTGATAATAACTTACCAAAAAAAATGGAATTATCCCATTTTTATGTCAGCTTTTTTTACAACTTTATACTTTACTCTAAAGGTATCACAAGGTAAAATTTATAAAGTGTTGTTATATGGCGACATTGAAAACATGGAACAATAATTGCTTGTGTATTAAGCAATTGGTGGAGAGTAGTAAATAAACCCTTCATTCTTTATCTTTAATCTTAAAGTGATAATACAAAAGACTATGATGTTAATTAAAAACGTATTTAAAATTTTTGCAGTATCGGCTTTATTGTCTACTGCTAATGTATTCGCTAGCGACTTCCTCGTTGATACAACTATTTACGATAATCCTAATGAGTATGTTTATGGTGGCTCTACTCGTTATGGTATTGATCAAATGGATGTTCAATGGGCAGATAATGGTTTGATTACTGTTGATGTTTATACCAACTTTGTTAATTATAACGCTCGAACTTATGCAGGTGGTGAAAAGATTGTATTTGGTGATTTACTGATCAGCACAGAAGGCACGTCAGATTTTGATTATGCTTTTTCATTATCAGAGGGGAGAGATGATAATTACTCCAATTCTAAGAAATGGGATACAAAAAATTGGGATAACCAAGGTACGTTAACAGAAGTTAACTCTACAACCGCATCAAACACATATCATAATGGCTCTAATTCTATTGGTAGTGGCGATGTGTTAGCAGCTGGTGAGGCAGTAGTTGACGGTACTTGGTCTGTAGATAATTATGGAAAATGGACAGGTCGAACAGATAAAATAAGTTTCAGCTTCAATGTTACCGGTATTGATGCATTTCAAGATGCTTCACAATTAGCTTTTAGTTGGGCTATGTCTTGTGCAAATGATATGATACATGGTGTAGTAAATGTTGATAGGCCTCAGGCTACTAGCGTGCCTGAACCTGCGACCTATTTGCTAATGTTACTAGCATTAGCTTATATGGCTAATAGCCGTAAGAAAAAATCAAATGATTTTTCTGCCTAGTTTATTTTGTATTTAATTATATAGATACAAATAATGAGCTAACAATAAACGACCTACGGGTCGTTTTTTTATGCCTGAAAAAACACATATTATCCAAGTAGGTAAAACTGTTAATATATGCTTTAATTTCTTATTAATTTCACCTAAACGTTATGCCTAATAAAACTGATGACAGTATTTGTCCGCTATGCCAGAAACTTAATCGCTGCGATGTTAACTCTAGTGCCGGTTGTTGGTGTATGAATACAAGAGTACCGCAAGCATTATTAAATCGAATCCCTACTCAACTTCAAGGCGTTAGTTGTGTCTGTAATAAATGTATTGAGCGTTATCATCAACAACAAGTAATAGGATCTAACGCAAAAGAAGTTATATAAATAAAGTTTTTTGCGATCCCCCTACGCAAGTTGAGCGTATACTAGTAAAATACACATTATAAATATCCACAGCAACAACTCACTATGAGTAATTTTTCTCGAAATGATTATCGAAAGTACGCTTGAAAGATAACTCGAAACTAATATGAATAAACCCCTAATAACTCATCAGCCAATAATTCACCAGGCACTGTTAAGCTCAAAAGCAAAAATTGCTATTGTTGGCGGCGGTGTTGCAGGCTCTACTATTGCATTGCGCTTTGCTGAACTTGGTTTAGATACTACCTTGATTGAAAAAGGACCAAGCTTGGTTAATGGTCCTCCTATGTGTCATTTACATGCGGGTGGTAACTTGTATCGCGAAATAAGCGATGAGGAATGCCTAACGCTATTAAAGCAGTCTATAGATACTGTTAAAGTTTATCCTCATAGTATCAATATCAGACCAACCGTCATTGCTTTACCTAAAACAGAATTTGGTCAACCGATAGATTTATTACCTCGATTGGAAAAAATACGCGCTAAATATGGTGAACTGGTTGCTCAAGATAGTCGTAATAAAGTTTTAGGCGAACCCGCAAATTATTTCCGTTTTTATTCACGTTTAGAGATTGAGGCATTAGTCAACAAAGCAATACCTACTAAGGCAAATCAAGACAGTGACTGGTTAATTTCATTTGCTCAAAACGTTAATTTAGATAATCTTAAATTCCCTGTATTGTTAGTGCAGGAATATGGTTGGTCGGCTTTTCGTATGGCGGCTATTGCCAGTTTAGCTATTGAGCGCCTGCCGAGTTGTCATCTACAAACAAGTTCTCAAGTTACTGCTATCACCCAACATGAAAATGATGTCGGCTGGCAAATTTCTACTCAACATATGCAAAGCCAAGACATTATTCACCAAAACTTTGACTACGTTATCAATGCCTGTGGTTTTAAAAGTGGTGAAATTGACGACATGGTTAGTGCTAAGCGTACACGAATGGTGGAATTCAAAGCCGCTTATATAGCGCATTGGCCACAAAGCCAAGGCTTATGGCCTGAGGTTGTTTTTTACGGTGAAAGAGGTACTCCACAAGGCATGGCGCAATTAACGCCTTATCCCGATGGTTACTTTCAACTTCATGGTATGACCCAAGATATAACCCTCTTTGATCAAGGGTTAGTCGCTAGCTCTTTAAAAAGCGCACAACCTCAATTGGCGCAAAGGTTTATCGAGAAAATTGATAAAAAATGGCCTGAGGAACTAGTGAATAATAGAACGCTAGGATCAATTGAGCATATTGCTCAGTATGTTCCTGCATTTAGTTCTGCTAGTGTCGCGGCAAAACCATTATTTGGTGCTCAGCAAATTCCGGGTGAAGATGCCGACTTACGTACTGCTGATGTCTCGTTTCATGGTCTAAACTATGCTCGTGCAGAAATTGTGAAAGGATCATCGGCGCTAGCTGCAGCCGATGGGATACTTAAAAGCCTAGTAGATGGTGGATTAATAGCGGAGTCAGAATTGGGTCACTATTTAACAAAACATTATTTTCCAGTAACTCAGTTATGTAGCGAAGCTGAGGTTACAGCACGTGCAATAATATTGGCTACACAGCGAGGTTACCCAGTCGCTTTAGCAAAGAACTTTTGAGTCTTAGCGATGTACCAAGGTAGTTAGCTCGCCAGTTAGCTCTGAGAAGGTATCGAAACACCACTGTGGGTTGTATAGAGATATATCTTCTCCATAGTTGTAACCATAGGTTAACCCAACACTGTCCATGTTGGCTGCTTTTGCCGCTAATATATCGTTTTTAGAATCACCAATCATCAAGCACTGTTCAATAGTTACACTGAGTTTCTCTGCTGCGTGAAGTAAAGGTAATGGATGTGGTTTTTTCTCTGGTAAAGTATCAGCGCCAATTATTATTTCAAATAACCCATCTATACCTAAACCGATTAAAATAGGCTGAATTAATGCTTCTGGTTTATTAGTGATAATACCTAAGCGAAATCCTGCCTCTTTAAAGGCAATTAACCCCTCTTTTACACCGTCATAAAGAACGGTTTCTACACATATAAAATCACGGTAATGAATTAAGAAAATAGATAAAGCTTTTTCCGCAAGCGCAATATCTAGTTCGCTGTCGATAGTTGATGAGCCAGACAATCCTCGCTCAACCAATACTTTCGCGCCATTGCCTACCCAAGAACGAATAATTTTCTCGCCATGTTCTTGTTTGTTTAAATCGCGTAGTGTTTTATTTAATGCTACAACAAGGTCAGGTGCACTATCTACTAACGTACCATCGAGATCAAAGAGTAAAACTTGTTTGTTTTTTAGTGTCATTAAATTCTCAAGTTAGAAAGCCATATCAATTATGACTAGATTATATCACTCAACGACCTGAGGTTCATTGATCTGGTTATTTGAAATAGCACGAAATGTGGTTTTTAATTAGATTTAAGTAATCACAGACGTTACATACCCGTTACCATTCAATATGCATGTTTCAGAGCACTTTGAATGGTAACGGGTATATATTGAAGTTCAGTTAAAGATGATTTCCATTAAAGAAATAGAACTAACCTAGTATTAAAACCACCACTTTTTCCTTGTAAATCACAATCATCTGAAATAAAACTACAACGGTCTAAATCAATCCAGCGGTAGTTAAAGTTGAGGTTAAATTTGGGTGTTAACCACCAAGCCAAACCCACTGAAAATATAGAAGTATCACCCGCAGATAAACGACCATCGCTGCCATCAAATACCGACCAGCGAGTGCTTACTTCTAATGCCCCCCAGCCACCTTGGTCAACACTACGGGCAACGAGTAAAGGGGAAAATGTACCACTTCTTTTATTGTATTCACGCATTTCCCCCGTTAGAGATACTACAGCACTAACGTGATAACCAGAAAGTTCGGGGTTCTGAAGATAGTCTGCAGTAACCTTATTATGAGTATACTCACCAATGACCCACACAGGCCCTTTTCGCCATGACGCTTCAAAGTTATAAGTAAGCGTGCTATCTGCATTAATATCACCAGTATCAACAAATTTAGGCGATTTGTTAAACTCAGGCTCAGAGGCATATCGCAATGTTTCTTTAGCATTGTTATATCGAAGACCAAAAGCTAGGTGAATTAACTGATTTTCATCGTCGGACACATAAGGTAACCATGTTGTACGACCAACTAACTGCGTTGAATTATCACTAAGGGATCCGTCATCTTCCATCCAATTATTAAATACACCACCTGCCCAAGTAACTTTTTGATTAAACGTATAGCCACTTAATACTGCACCAAAGTTTCGAGAAGGTAATAAGGCATCCGAAACTAAGGCGCGTTCTTGCATCGGAAGGAAAGTCATACTCATTAGCCTCTCCATAGAAATAGGTTCCTTTTGTTTACCTACACTCAGGGTGGTGTTATAAAAAGTAGGAATATCAAGGCGCCAATCCATAAAGCTAACATTTTCGGTTGTATTAGTGTCATAACCCTTATCAAAGGTATTAGTTGCACCGGTGATCATATAAACCCAAGGTTTATCGAATTTTATGGCACCCGCAATCCCAAAGCGTAAAGCGCGAATTTCACCGCCATCATAACTTTGTAAATCGCCTACTTGCGCTAAACTAGCTTCATTTTGTCCTTCCCAACTTTGTCTATCTAGTGCTAGCGCACCAATTAATATGGTTGAAAAATATTTATTATTAAATTTTATCCAATCAGCATCTTTATAATTGCTAGGTAAAACAATAGGGGGAGGGGTATAAGCGAGCCATCCTGCACGTTTCGGTTTTAATCTTTTTTGTTCAGCCAAGGCAGAGATATTACTTTCGGCTTTGAGGTTATTTCGAATGATGACACCTTCACTAATAGCGAGCAGTACGTGTTTTTTTGTGTCTAGCAAGGCGTTAATATTTTTATGAGGGTCTTCATCTAAAATCATGAAATTAGCTACTTTACCTGACTCTAGTGAGCCTAAAATAAAGCCACTTTGGGCATCAAAAATAATATCAGCATGGTTAACTTCAACATCATCTTGAGTGACGAGATCAAATAACTTATTAGTGATAACTAAGTTGGCGGTTGTACTGCTATTTGCTTTTTTAGGGTCAACAAAAGTGACATTAAGTATCACTATTTTTTGTTCAATTACTTCATTAAAATCTTCGGCCTGGCTACTAGGTAACAGACTAAAGTGCAAAATAATAATGATTATTATTTTGCAGAATACGGTGAGTTTATTGTTTTTTATTTTCATTATATTCCATTTAATCAATACATTAAAAACAAACCAACATCCATTCGAATAATAGTTATCATATCCTGCTCAAGCGAAAAAACATATTTCAATTGTTATTCTTATTCTAGACTATATTGCCAAGCGCACTCTTAAACCATAAATAAGTGTATTGTTATTATCTACCGAATTTAATGCTGGGTTTTCAATATATTGAATGTCAGCTGTTATATCTAAGTAATCTAATGGCTTCATTATGTAAAATATTTCAGTCGTATATTGGTCATCATTGCCTTCAATTTGCCCCCAGTTCATCGCTAGGCCAAGGTTATTAGATTTCCCCCATAAACCGTAATAACCGAAACCAGCACTGATCGATTTCTCCATTAAAGTTCCTGCATCTTGCGAGTAACCAGCACGTATAAAGGGTAACCATTGCCCTTTAATTAAACGAGAAGCTGAAAAATTAATACCGTAACCCTTTGTTGATCCTTGTACTTCACTTTCATCAGCATGCCAAAGCGTTGTATGAATGTTATCTACATAAATATCACTATGAGACTTTGTCCAACCAAGTTCTACGCTTTTAAAGAATTTATTATCGTTGAAAAAAGAATCGAACCCTTTAAAAGGTTTGGAAGAAACTGAATTCATATCAGCTAAACTACCAACAATATAATAATCGTCTGATAACATCATACCACCGGCAATGCCTAATGTAGCATCTCCGGGTAAGGCCATTGTTGTGGTACCGGTACTAAAAGCAAAGTTCATAAAACCAGTCCATGGGCTTGCCATGGCAAATACATCAACAAAATCGGTCACATCTAGAAATCCTGCAACCACAGTTGCTTTACCGTCCATGTATTTCTGTTTCCAATACAAGTTAGTTAAACGGGTGCCTTCATCACTAAAAGGAGGAGTGATAAGCCCTAAGCCCCCGGTACCAAATTCAAAGTCTTTTACTGCAGTATCAGTATACGAATGTCTATGTTCTATTTTCCATACGAAACCGCCAGTTTCTTTTGTACCGACACCTATAGGATTCCAGCTCCCATAAAAACGTATCATGCCGCTGGCGGAAGTATCATCTGATCCAGGTAAAACATTATTCGCACCAAGTGTTATGGCTGAATAATCAACACCCATACTAATGTTATTTCGTTCAAGCTGTGTTTTAAAGCTAGGCTCTGATTTTTTGTTATCTTCCGCTATTTGATTATCAACCGCATTAGGGCTACCAAAATTTGTACCTTTATTATTTTCTGCCCAAACTGTCGATGTTGTTAATAAGCAAGTTGTGGCGAGCGTGATAAGGGATTTTTGAATTATCATCAAAAGGCTCCATATTATTGTGTGTTATTGCAAGTCTGTTGACCTGAGCAGATGTTATCTTTATTAGCAGGTATGGTTCCAGCACTTTGAATGCTAACGGGTATATATTCTATCTAATAAAAAAGGTATTTACCTATCAGTAAATACCTTTTGTAGTTAACTCGTTAAACAATTAAAGTGTATTTTTGTAAAAAACACCATCTTTCATGATAACGCGAATAGTCTCAGGGCTTTCAGGACGTGCTGGACCAGTAAACCATTCTTCCGAAGTTCCCATTACAGAAAAATCTTCAAGTGGGTTGCCATCTACAAGCAATATGTCTGCATAAGCTCCTTTTTCGATAACGCCAAGCTTTCCATCAGGATACGGGTTCGAAAAGTCACCAGACATTGCCACAAGCTCTCCGCCAGCCGAAGTCATAACGACTAAGGCTGTGTAGGGGTCAAAGAATTTGGCATTAAGATGTTTTTCATAAGCAATTTGTTTACTACAAGATTTTACGTCGCCGACACAATCAGTTTGAAAGGCACGTTTAACAGGACATTTTTTCATATTTGGAATGTAATTCGCAAACGTGGCTGAGGCTGATTTTGCCTTACGTAAGCTTGAAGGAACATTTTTAATCGCCGGAATATCCAACAAGTTAGGGTCGAATGCGGTTAAGTTAGTTGTGATGAATGCACCTTTTTCCTTCATTAAATCAGCAACTTCGCAATCAAAAGAAAAGCCATGTTCAATGGAACGTACACCCGCGTTTAACGCACTCATCATAGCTTCTTTTCTGTATGAGTGTGCCATGACATAGGATCCATATTCATTAGCAACCTGTACCGCAGCCTCGATCTCTGCAGTAGAGCCTGCGAGTAACTGCCATGGGTCAAAGGCTGAAACAACCCCACCAGATTGCATATATTTAAGTTGAGTAGCACCCATACGGAAGTTGTTACGTCCAAATTTTTGCACATCGGCGACACTATCCACTTCCTGAGCCATATTCAGACGACTGAAGTTAGTTGACTGGCCTACCGGAGCAGTGAAATTCGCGAAATCTGCATGACCACCACGGGTACCTAAAAAAGCGCCAGAAGTATATACGCGAGGTCCAACAATCGTACCTTTATCAATAGCTCTTGGAATACCACCACCTGCGCCACCAGCGTCACGTAGCGTGGTAAAACCTTGCATTAGATACATTTCCGACATAGCGGCCCCGTGGATAGCAAAGTCTTCCCACGTTGTATTGGATTCCATCAGAGGAAGGCTTGGTCCCATCAGCATCAGATGCGCGTGAGCTTCAATTAGCCCAGGCATAAGGGTTTTACCTTTGCCGTCGATAACGGTTGCACCAGATTCGGCTTTAATTGAACTTTTAGAAATAGCTTTAATTAATTTATCTTCAACCAACACGTTATGGTTTTTGTAAATTTTATTTTCAGTGCCATTAAAAATATTTACGTTTTCAAACAATACTTGTTCAGCAGAAACTGTTGAAGTAAGTGATATAGCGACAGCAGCGGTAATAACTACCTTACTGATTGCTTTACTAATTAATGTGTTTTTCATGTTCATTATATGTCCCTTTAATAACTATGTAGGTATGCTTGAAATGTGTTCGAATGCTAAATATGTTAACGAAATATTAATCAGAGTATAAATGATAAGTATTCCATTGATGTTATACGTTTTTTTAAAAATAAAGTTCATAATATTCAATATTTTTACTGCATGTTAATAATAATTTTACTTGAAGTGGTTTTCTTGTCATATTACGACAAAGGAGGTGAGTTATTAGTTAATCACTTTTAGAATCGATAAATATAGGAAGTAAATTGTGAAAGTCGACATTACGGTTGTGAAGGCCAGTCATTTAATCCCATTTTTAGACTTCCTTGAAGCCTCAGGCGCTCCAGTTGAACGCTTGCTAAATGAAGTTAACCTGGATCGTGACTCTTTCTCCCACCCCGATAATTTAGTAGCAGAAGCACCTTTTTGGGCTTTTCTCGAGTTAGCCACTATTCATCAAGGTATCGACGATTTAGGCTTTCAAGTTACGGAAAAATTATCGCTTGATAGTTATGGTGTTTTTGGCGCTAAAATTATGCAAGCCAATAGTTTGCATAAAGCATTGACGAGTTTTATCTCCGATATGGGGCAGCAATCTAATTGTCCACCGTTTTCGCTAAAAGAAGATGAAGAGGGGATATGGTTTTGCCGTTTAGGTACTCAAGGGATTAAAAAAGGCAATTGGCCTGTAGAGCAACATGTCGTTAGTTTGATGATTCAATTAGTTCGGGGGTTTACTTCTTCGTCTTGGACGCCACCTTATGTGCATTTACAAACGCATACCCTTAACGGAGCTAGAAATTCCAATTCATTAATAAATACCCGTATTAAAATTAATATGCCACTTACGACTATTTTTATTCCCAAAACATTACTCGATAATGCAGCTGTACCGGTTATTAATCAGTACAAAGTGAATACAGATAAAACCCCCATTCAAATTACCAAAAATAGTCGTGAAATTATAAAAGAGATATTACTTCAGTCACCTTTTAAGCAACCTTATACAGCAATTTCTACCGCGAATGCGTTAGGTATGAATGTTAGGAAAATGCAGCGTTTATTAAAAAGTGAAGATACCTCATTCCGAAAATTAAACGAAGAGGTTCTATTTGAGAAATCTAAAGAGCTACTTAACGTTGAAACATTATCTGTTATTGATATTAGTCTAGAGCTTGGTTATACCGATGCTGCTAACTTTACTCGATCTTTTAAGCGTTGGTCTGGTATAACACCCACTGCTTATAGGCAATATCCGCAATATTAATATCTCACCAAATTTTTCATATTATCTAATTACGCAGTTTATATTTTTCATGAATTCGCATGATAAGTTGTATTTTTTGTGCGTACACCTATTTTCAACTATTGTTTCAGTCCTTAATTTAAAACAAAAAAAAGCCCTTTATAGATAAAGGGCTTTAGTCGTTTATTGCGTCTTGTTAGCCTGTATTACGCATACCCGTAGCAAGACCCGCCATTGATACCATCAATACTTGTTCGTTTTCTGGATGTTCAGGTTGCGCTCTTAAGCGTTTAAGTGCTTCAATTTGTATTAAGTGCAATGGTGCTAAGTAAGGGCGACGAAGCTCAAAAGAATTAAAGTTCCAAGGGTCATTTTCTAAAGGTTTCTTTTGTCCCAATATACTTAATATTGTTTGCTCATCTTGAGCAAGTTGATTACGCAAACTCTCGCCCATAACTTTAAGTGAATCACTTACTAAAGATTCATCGTATAGCGCGGATATTTTTCTGTCCGACTTTAAGTACACCATTTCAGTTAATGAAATACGTGAACGGAAATACGGCCATTCTTGCAGCATTTCTTTAATTAACGATTCATTTTCTTGATAAGCTGTTTTTATAGTGCTGCCTAAACCAAGCCAACCAGGAAGAACCAAACGATTTTGACTCCATGCAAAAATCCATGGAATAGCTCTTAATGATTCAATACCACCATCCGATTTACGTTTACTTGGACGAGAACCTAAAGGTAAAGAGGCTAGTTCTTGCTCGGGTGTTGCTTGGCGAAAATATTTAACAAACTCATCGTTACCTTCAACATACTGGCGATAAGTTTCACAGCTTTCATCCGACATTTTTTTCATAATATCTCGCCATGCTTGTGTAGGCACTGGCGGCGGACTTATTAAACACTCTATTATTGCAGAGGCATATAAATGTAAACTGCGGTTCGCTAAATTAGGCGTACCAAATTTATGACGAATTGTTTCACCTTGCTCTGTAACTCTTAATCCGCCGTCTAATGTACCCGGTGGTTGTGACGAAATAGCGGCATGTGCTGGCCCGCCACCTCGGCCAATAGTACCACCTCGACCATGAAATAATTTCAGTTCAATATTTTGCTCAACGAACACTTCAACTAGCTTTTCTTGACTCTCATATTGACCCCAAGTTGCGGCAAGCACTCCGGCATCTTTAGCTGAATCACTATAGCCAATCATTACATTGTGTTGTTCATCGCAAGTATTACGGTAGCTTTCAATTGATAATAAATCAGCCATAACTTTTGGCGCATTATTTAAATCATCAAGCGTTTCAAATAATGGTGCGATAGGCATGTTCCACTGAACACCTGACGCTTTCAATAATAATTTAACGGCTAAAACATCACTCACTTTACTGGCCATTGAAATAATATAAAGACCAAAAAGTTCCGCAGGCTCTTCCGAAATCATTGCGTAGGTATCAAAAACTTCTTGTGTATCTGTGGTCCAGCTGTGATTGGGCAGTAAAGGGCGTGGATTATCAATTTCAGACAGTAAAAATTCTTGTCTTTTTTCTTCACTCCAATCTGTGTACGTCCCTAGGTTTAATAGTTGAGTTAATTCTGCTATTGCGCTGTCATGTCGTTCACTATGCTGTCGAATATCTAATTTTACTAATGAGATACCAAAGCTGTTCACCTTACGAATTACATCAAGTATAAAAGAATTAGCTACATTGGTTAAACCAACGGCTAATAAACTATCACGGCAGGTTTGTAATGGTTGGCGCAATTGATCAGAATTAGATAATACATTATCTGTATTACCTTCTTTTAATTGTTCAATTGAGGTTTTTAATAAACGAATAACAGACAGTAAATGTTGACGATAAGGGCCTTTTAGGTTTTTATCTGCATGGGCTAAATCAGCGGTTGCTTTAGACATTGAAAGCTCTAAATAAAGACTCTCAAAGTCTTTTAAATATAATTCACACGCCATCAAACGGGCATTAATTAACGCTTGTTTACTTAAACTTGCTGTAACAAATGGGTTACCGTCACGGTCTCCTGCCATCCAACTTGCCATAGTGATTGGCGTATATTCTTGTGGCAAACGCTGTCCTGTTACTTTATAAGAAAAATCATCGAGTTCTCTCATAAACTGAGGAATAGCATACCAAAAATTATCTGCGATACTGTTTAATCCCCAACGAGATTCATGTAACGGAGTGGGCCGCTTTTGGCGAATTTCATCGGTATGCCATGCCTGCTCAATGAGCTCTTCTATACGGGGAGATATTGCATTGTCTAGTGTATCTAGCGTTTGGCCAATCTCATTGTATTTATGAATAAAAGTTCTGCGGTTAACTTCGGTTGGATGTGCGGTAAGTACAAGTTCAATTTTTAATTTTTTCAATGCATTAGTGATCACTTCAGGATTAATATCAACTAAGTGTTCCTCAAGATCTTCAAGGGGGTGAGCATGATCTAATTCGGCTAAACCTTGTTCACTGGTAGTGTATTGTTGTTCAGCTACGTTGAGTAAGTTTAAAAACTGGCTGAAGGCTCTAGCATAAATAAGTAGGTCTTTTTCATTACTGTTAGCAAGTTTCTCTTGTAGATCTGCTATCGCTTTAATATCACCAGCAGCAATTTCTCTACCTTCTAAGCGTACAGTTTCTATTTTGGCTAACCACTCTTCACCTTGATCTGCCGCAATTGTTTTACCTAACATTGCGCCTAAATCGCGTACATTTTGTTGAATAGGTTCTAACATAGAGTCCTCTTAATTATTTGTTAACAGCTGATCAGTATTATGCCTAAATGCAAAATAGATGAGCTAGCCTCATTTA
>Ga0308012_10000343_pt1 | contig 29539 bp, 27 predicted proteins | sample Neamet179_FD_203133 | JGI IMG/M metagenome (GOLD analysis project Ga0308012, IMG submission 203133) | Marine microbial communities from water near the shore, Antarctic Ocean - #179 | ecosystem: Environmental > Aquatic > Marine > Unclassified | place: Southern Ocean | collected 2014-07-25 | reverse complement strand
TTCCGAAGAATTTAATGTATCAATGCGTGATGTTTCAGCGTTTGTTTTAGGTGGACATGGAGATACCATGGTTCCACTCACTCGGTACTCAACCGTCTCTGGAATCCCGTTACCAGATTTGGTTGAAATGGGCTGGACGACGAATGAAAAATTGGAATCAATAATACAAAGGACTCGAGACGGTGGGGCTGAAATTGTAGGTTTATTGAAAACTGGTTCAGCTTTTTATGCACCAGCCACAGCTGCAATTGAAATGGCAGAAGCTTACTTGAAAGATCAAAAGAGAGTCCTTCCTTGCGCAGCATACGTAGAAAACGCCTATGGATTAGATGGTACTTATGTTGGAGTTCCAACCATAATAGGGTCAAGTGGTATTGAAAAAATAATTAATATCAAATTGGACAAAGAGGAAAAAGCAATGTTTGATAAGTCTGTCGAAGCAGTCAATGGATTGATTGAAGCATGCAAAAATATTGATAATTCATTAAAATAAAATAGTAAAATTAACTTTTGTGATCACAATAAAATATTTGTGATCACAAATTCAATTAATTTGATATATTAAGTCCGTTTTTTAAGATTTTATATTTATTAAGTTGGATTTGTATGCGACCTGTCCATAAGTAAAATAGATAGGTTAGCAATGAATATCCACGAATATCAGGCGAAAGCCTTACTTTTAAAATACAACATACCAACCTCTATCGGACGCTTAGTTCTTACTCCAGAAGATGCGGAGGTAAAAGCAAATGAGCTCGGCGGACCTTTGTGGGTAGTTAAAGCACAAATTCATGCGGGTGGACGTGGTAAAGGTAAATTTAAAGAGGCCTCTGCTGGGGAAAAGGGTGGTGTAAGGATAACAACTTCTGCTCAAGAAGCTGCGAATGAAGCAAAAAAAATGCTGGGTAACACTCTTGTAACTCACCAAACTGGCCCATCAGGAAAGCAAGTTAATCGAATTTATATCGAAGATGGTTCAGAAATCGAAAGAGAACTTTATCTTGCTCTTTTAGTTGATCGAAACTCTAGCAGAATAACATTTGTGTGTTCAACAAAAGGTGGAATGGATATTGAAGAGGTGGCAGCAAAAAATCCAAAAGATATTATTAATTTTTCTGTTGACCCAGCTTCGGGTATGTCACCATTTCACGGAAGGCAGATTGCATTTACTCTTGGCTTAAGAGGAAAACAAGTTAATCAATGCGTAGAATTAGTAAGTAACTTATATCAATTATTTATTGATAAAGACGTGGAAATGCTGGAAATAAATCCACTTATTGTTACTAAACAGGGTGTACTCAAATGCTTAGATGCAAAGATGGGCTTTGATGATAACGCCATATTCAGAAACAAAGATATTGCAAAATTGAGAGACGAAACTGAAGAAGATGCAAAAGAATTAGCCGCTTCTAAATTTGATCTTAATTATATTGCTCTTGATGGAGAAATAGGATGCATGGTTAATGGAGCAGGGCTAGCTATGGCAACTATGGACATAGTAAAACTATATGGTGCAGAGCCTGCAAATTTTCTTGATGTAGGTGGTGGTGCAACAAAAGAAAAAGTCACAGAAGCATTTAAAATCATAACTTCAGATAAAAATGTGAAAGGTATTTTAGTAAATATATTTGGTGGCATAATGAGATGTGACGTTATTGCAGAGGGTGTAGTTGCAGCAGTTAAAGAAGTAGGGCTTAAAGTTCCACTCGTAGTTCGCCTCGAGGGAACTAATGTTGATCAAGGAAATGAAATCATCAGCACTTCTGGATTAGATGTGATTGTAGCGGGCGATTTAGGCGATGCTGCAGAAAAAATTGTACAAGCCGTAAAAAAACAAAATAATTAGGAAAACCCGAATGTCCATCTTAATAGACCAACATACAAAAGTAATTTGCCAAGGTTTCACTGGCTCACAAGGTACATTCCATTCAGCGCAGGCAATTGATTATGGAACACAAATGGTAGGAGGTGTTACTCCTGGCAAAGGTGGGCAAGTGCACTTAGGGCTTCCAGTATTCAACTCAGTTCACGAAGCAAAAGCATTAACGCAAGCAAATGCAACTTCCATTTATGTCCCACCGCAGTATGCAGCTGACAGTATTTTAGAAGCTATTGATGCGGAAATGGAATTAATTGTATGCATAACAGAGGGTATTCCAGTACTGGACATGGTAAAAGTCAAAAGAGCGTTGATAAATAGTAAATCAATACTTATTGGCCCAAATTGCCCAGGAATCATAACTCCAGATGCATGTAAAATAGGAATTATGCCTGCCCATATTCATAAAAGAGGCTCTGTTGGTGTGGTATCAAGATCAGGGACGTTAACATACGAAGCGGTTGGGCAAACAACAGCAACTGGATTAGGTCAATCCACATGTGTTGGAATTGGTGGAGATCCAGTCAAAGGGACAGAACACATAGACGTCTTAGAATGGTTCCTTAACGACGACGAAACACAATCAATTATAATGATTGGTGAAATTGGTGGATCAGCTGAAGAAGAAGCCGCACAATTTTTAAAAGATGAAGCACGCAAAGGTAGATCAAAGCCTACTGCAGGATTCATTGCAGGAAGAACTGCACCACCAGGCAGAAGGATGGGACATGCTGGAGCTATCGTTGCTGGAGGAAAAGGCGGAGCAGAAGATAAAATTGAAGCGATGAAATCAGCTGGAATAATAGTGGCAGAAAGCCCCGCTGATTTGGGAATTTCAGTATTGAAAGCAATTGGATAAATGAACAAACTTTTTAAATTAACAATAAAGCAAAAAATTTAACTAATTTCAATTTTGATGAGGTAATCAATTGTCAGATATCAATGAAAATTCATCTTTAAGCTCTGAAAGCTTTCTGCAAGGCAACTCAACGGAATATCTGGAAAATTTACAGACCAATTTTTCAAAAAATACTCAAGATTTAGATCCACAATGGCAAAAATTTTTTGACACTATTGGGGACGTAAACTTCGAAGGACAAGCTGGCCCTTCATGGACTAGACCGGACTGGCCATTAGTAAACTACGAAGAATTTGAAACTAACATAGATTTAGAACAAAATCACATCAACAAAATAAAATCTAAAGCAATAAAAAACAATGTGGATGTTGATGAAAATGGATTGAAGCAAGCAGTTTTGGATTCTGTAAGAGCACTTATGCTAATTAGAGCATATAGAATTAGAGGCCATCTTGCCGCAGACTTAGATCCTTTGAATATTTTGAAAAATGACACTCATCCTGAATTACAACCAGCAAACTATGGGTTTCACGAAAGTGATATGGATCGTCTTATTTATATTGATAATGTCTTAGGTTTAGAATTAGCGACGATGAGAGAAATTGTTGATATCGTAAAACGGACATACTGTGGGACGTTTGCACTTCAATATATGCATATATCTAATCCTAGTGAAAGCCAGTGGTTAAAAGAAAGAATTGAAGGTTATGGAAAAGAAATAAACTTCACCAAGAGAGGTCGAAAAGCAATTTTAAACAAGCTTGTAGAGGCAGAAGGTTTTGAAAAGTTTTTACACGTAAAGTATATGGGTACAAAACGGTTTGGTTTGGATGGTGGTGAATCTTTAATCCCAGCAATGGAACAAATTATAAAACGGGGCGGAGCTTTAGGTGTTAAAGATATAATCATTGGAATGCCTCACCGGGGTAGGTTAAATGTTCTAGTTAACGTTTTGGCAAAACCACTCAGGGCCATTTTTAATGAATTTCAGGGTGGTAGTTTTAAACCTAAAGAAGTCGACGGGTCAGGAGACGTTAAATATCATTTAGGCGCAAGCTCTGATCGTGAGTTTGATGGGAACAAAGTTCATTTATCTTTGACAGCCAATCCAAGCCATTTAGAAGCTGTTAATCCGGTCGTGCTCGGTAAAGCGCGGGCAAAACAAGAGCAATATGATGATGATACCCGTCGTAGTGTTATGCCCATTTTACTTCATGGCGACGCTGCATTTGCTGGCCAGGGCGTTGTTGCAGAATGCTTTGGTCTTTCAGGTTTAACTGGACATCGCACTGGTGGAACAATGCATATTGTTATAAATAATCAAATTGGATTTACCACAGCACCCCATTTTAGCCGTTCTTCACCCTATCCTACAGACATCGCTTTAATGGTCGAAGCACCAATTTTTCATGTTAATGGTGACGATCCAGAAGCTGTTGTACATGCAGCAAGAGTAGCGACAGAATTTCGCCAAAAATTTGCAAAAGATGTTGTATTAGATATTTTTTGTTACCGCCGTTTTGGACATAATGAAGGTGATGAACCCATGTTTACACAACCATTCATGTATAAAACTATAAAAAAACATAAAACAACATTGCAATTATATAGCGAAAGACTAATTGCGGATGGGTTAATGCCAAAAAGCGAAATAGAAAATTGCAAAGATAATTTTCAGGAAATTTTAAATAATGAGTTTGATGCAGGGAAAGATTACAAACCAAATAAAGCTGATTGGTTAGATGGTCGATGGTCGCACCTTAATCAAAATAAGGAAAATTATCAAAGAGGAAGCACTTCAATTTCTTCGAAGTCCTTTGATCAAATAAGCAAAGCTCTAACAAAAAAACCTAAAAACTTTCAATTACATAAAACAGTTGAGCGACAATTAATTGGAAAAGCAGAAATTTTGAAAGCTGGTGAGGCGTTAGATTGGGCAACCGGTGAGGCACTAGCTTTTGGCTCACTATTGCTTGAAGGCTTTCCTGTAAGATTGTCTGGCCAAGATAGTGCACGGGGAACCTTTAGCCAAAGACACTCAGTTTTAATTGATCAAGAAACAGAAGAAAGACGATATCCATTAAATCATATTGATAAAAATCAAAAGCACTACGAAGTCATTGATAGTATGCTATCAGAATATGCTGTTTTAGGGTTTGAGTACGGATATTCTTTATCAGAGCCAAATGCACTAGTGGTTTGGGAAGCTCAATTTGGAGACTTTGCAAATGGTGCTCAAATCATGTTTGATCAATTCATCTGTTCAGGCGAACGTAAATGGCTTAGAATGTCTGGTTTAGTGATGTTGTTACCTCATGGATTTGAAGGGCAAGGACCTGAACATTCATCAGCTAGACTAGAAAGGTTTTTACAAAATTCAGCAGAAGAAAATTGGATTATCGCTAACTGCACTACTCCAGCAAATTATTTTCATATATTGCGCCGACAACTACACCGAACATACCGTAAGCCTCTAGTTCTAATGACCCCAAAGTCTCTATTAAGAAACAAATTTGCCGTTTCGCCAAAAAAAGAGTTCGTTGAAGGATCTAGTTTTCACAGGGTTTTATGGGATGATGCTCAAAAGGGAATTTCTCAAACAAAACTTAAGGAAGACAGTAAAATCAAACGAATTATCGCTTGTTCTGGCAAAGTTTACTATGACCTTTTACAGGAAAGAGATGCACACAATTTAACAGATACTTATCTATTAAGGGTAGAGCAATTGTACCCTGTTCCAGCGCTAGCGCTCACTAAAGAACTTAGTAGGTTTAAAAATGCAGATCTAATTTGGTGTCAAGAAGAACCCAAAAACCAAGGTGCTTGGAGTTTTATTGAACCTAATCTAGAGCAAATTTTAGACAGGTTGAAAGTTAAAGCTAAAAGAGCAAATTTTGTTGGTAGACCCCCATCAGCATCTCCAGCTACTGGCCTTGCGAGCCAACACAAGGAACAACAAGAAAAGCTTGTATTTGAAGCTCTTAATTTGGAAGGAAATTAACGAATGACAATTGAAATTCGCGTACCAACCTTAGGTGAAAGTGTTACTGAAGCAACCGTTGCTACTTGGTTCAAAAAACCTGGCGATTCAGTATCTATAGATGAAATGCTCTGTGAATTAGAAACCGACAAAGTTACAGTAGAGGTCCCCTCACCTGTTACAGGAAGATTACAGGAAATTATTGTAAAGGAAGGTCAAACAGTAAGTGTTGATGCCCTCTTGGCTACATTATCAAAAGAAGAAAATCCGAAACCGCAAATTGATAAAGATAAAATCGACCAGGAACCTTCAAAAGAAAAGTCAAAATTAATTGATAAAGATATCGAAAATGCTCCATCAGCAAAGAAATTAATGCAAGAGAAAAATCTTGATCCTGACAAAATAATTGGAACTGGTAGAGACGGTAGAATAATGAAGGAAGACGTTCAAAACTTACCATTATTATCAGATTCTAACAATAATATCGAAACTAAAAAGAACGATGAACATCAAGAACGGGTAAAGATGAGCCGTCTTCGTCAAACAATATCAAGCAGGCTAAAGGAAGCACAAAATACCGCAGCAATTTTGACTACTTACAATGAAGTGGATATGTCAGAAATTAAAAAGATACGAAGTGATTATAAAGAATTATTTATTCAAAAACACGGAGTCAATCTTGGGTTTATGTCCTTTTTTGTGAAAGCTTGTAGTCATGCATTATTAGAAATTCCCGAGGTGAACGCTGAAATTGATAATGATGAGATTATTTATAAAAAATATGTGCACATGGGAGTGGCTGTTGGAACGCCAAATGGCTTAGTAGTTCCGGTGATTAAGCATACACATAAATTAAGTTTTGCAGAAATCGAAAAGGAAATTGGAAGATTGGGCCAAAAAGGTCGTGAAGGAAAGTTAACAATAGACGAAATGCAAGGAGGGACTTTCACCATATCAAACGGTGGGATTTATGGATCTTTGATGTCTTCTCCAATTTTAAATCCACCCCAATCTGGAATATTAGGGATGCATAAAATTCAAGACCGGCCTATTGTTATGGAAGGTCAAATTGTTATCCGTCCAATGATGTACTTAGCCCTCTCTTATGACCACAGATTAATTGACGGTAAGGCAGCTGTAACTTTCTTGATCAGAGTAAAAGAAGCTCTTGAGGATCCCCGTAGATTATTAATGGATCTATAATGATTGAATTTGACCACATAGCAATTGGTGCCAGTAATTTAAATGATGGTGTAGATTGGGTTGAAACCCAATTGCAGGTTAAAATTCCTATGGGTGGGAAACATGACAAAATGGGAACCCATAATCACGTGTTATCTTCAGGCAATGATACATATTTGGAAGTGTTGGCAAAAGATCCATCTGCTCCACCTAGCGGTAGACCCAAATGGTTTGGTTTAGATGATCCAAAAGTAGAGCTTTCTCTTTATAAAGCTCCTAGAATAATTGGGTGGGTTTGTAGAACAAAAAATATTAAACGAACCTTGGCACTATTAGAAGATTTGGGCGTAGAGACAGATCTTGGCAAACCAACTGAAATGAGCCGTGGGAGTTTGAAATGGAAATTTTCTCTCCGCAAAGATGGTTTAATTCCACTTTGGGGCTCTGCCCCTATCCTGATAGAATGGTCAGATTCAAAGCACGTCTCCAATTACATGGCAGATGAAGGCTTACGCTTTAAAAAACTTCATATTGAAACTCCTCATAAAAATGCTCTTCAAAACCTCTTATGGACCCTTAACTTTAATGACGATCGTTTCTCAATTAATAAGGCCCAAGATACTTGCATCACTGCAACGTATCAATTGAAAGATGGCAAGGAAGTGTCGATTAATCAGCGTGAAACAAGGAATTCAATATGACTAATTTTGATGTGATTGTGATTGGTGGAGGCCCTGGTGGCTATGTTTGCGCAATTAGATGCTCGCAATTAGGTTTAAAGACAGCCTGTATTGATGCTAGCCCCGCACTTGGTGGAACTTGTTTGAATGTTGGATGTATCCCTTCTAAAGCTTTATTACATGCTAGCCATCAACTACATGAATCAAAAAATAATTTTGCAAAAATGGGCATAATCTCTGAACCACCTGTTGTGGATTGGAAAGAAATGCAAAAATACAAAGACATGATTATAAAGCAAAATACGCAAGGTATTGAGTTTTTGTTTAAAAAAAATAAAGTTAACTATATTAATGGCCATGCACATTTTACAAATAAAAATGAAATCCAAGTCAATGATAAGACCTACACGAGCAATAATATTGTTATAGCGACTGGCTCAGTGGCTACTTCTTTACCAGGGCTAGACATAGATGAAGAGTTAATTGTTAGTTCCACAGGTGCGTTAAGCTTAAACAAAATACCAGCAAAAATGGCCGTTATAGGTGGTGGAGTTATCGGATTAGAATTAGGTAGCGTATATAGCCGCCTTGGAACAGAAGTGACAGTGTTAGAGTATCAAAATTCAATTACTCCTGAAATGGATAAAGATGTCTCAAAAAACTTACAGCGGATTTTAAAACAACAAGGTATAAAATTTAAAACAAATTGCGCCGTTAGTACAGTTGAAAAACTTAAAGGCAAGGTAAGGGTAAACTTTATAAATAACAAAACAGAAAGTAATGAGAAAATTGAGACAGAAATTGTTTTAGTGGCTACTGGGAGAAAAGCATATTCTAATGGATTATGCTTTGAGGAAATTGGGGGGCTTGTAGATGAAAGAGGCGGTATAGAAACAGATATGAAAAACTTAACAAACTTGTCATCAATTTACGCTATTGGCGACGTCACTAATGGGCCAATGTTAGCGCACAAGGCGGAAGAAGAAGGAATTGCAGTAGCAGAAACAATTGCGGGGCAAAAAAGCCATATTAATTTTAACCATATACCAAATGTCATTTACACAAATCCAGAAGTTGCTTCTGTCGGAATGACCGAAGAAATGTTGAAAAATATTAATAAAAGTTATAAAGTTGGAAAATTCAATTTTGCTGGTAATGCACGAGCCAAATTAGTTTTCTCATCCGCTGGATTTGTAAAATTATTAACTGATAGTAAGACTGATAGGATCTTAGGTTGTCACATAATAGGACCTAATGCAGGCGATATAATACATGAGGTCTGTGTCGCCATGGAGTTTGGTGCTTCAGCACAAGATTTGGCTATGACCTGTCACGCACACCCAACATTTTCTGAGGCTATTAAAGAAGCTGCACTTTCTTGTGGTGATGGCGCAATACATTCTTAAATAATTTCTTCAATAGTTTTGTTAATTACCTGATCAGCATCCTAAGTCCATTTGTTACGTCAGTTTGAATCATTAGTCTCAATTTTTGTTCATCGCTTGATTTTAATGCTGCCAATATAGAAACATGATGTTTTGGAGTCTCTAGAACACCTATTTTTTCATAAAGCGCTCTCATTGTTGGTCCAATTTGTAACCAAATATTTTCTACCAAAGCCAACATTGCAGGGGCTTGCGCCCTCAAATACAAGCTGCGATGAAATTCCAAGTTTGCTTGAACATAGGAAATAGGTTCTTTTTGTATAACAGCCTGTGCAATACGACTATTAATAAGTTGCATTCTGTCAATCAATGCCAAATGCGCGCGTGGTAGAGCTCTCGCTGCAATTTCGGGCTCTAACAAACCTCTTAAGGCATTCAACTCTTCTAAACGATCATTACTTAATATAGGTGTCATAAATCGTCCAGTATTAGTCACAATTAGTGCACCTTCCGCTGCTAATCGACGCAACACCTCTCTGGCAGGTGTCATTGAAACATCATATAATTGAGCCAAACCCCTTAAGGTCAGTGAATGACCCGGCCTTAAATCCCCTAACATGATTTTTTGACGCAATTCTCTATATATTTTATCTTGTAAAGAAGGTTCACTTATTTTTAAGTCAATAACCATAAGTAAAATATGTGATCACAAAGTAAAATTGTCAATATAAAAGATACAAAAATTTACTTTGTGATCACAAATAAATATATGCGTTAATAATTAAATATTATTCTTTCTACCAAAAATAGAATATTTAATAGGTAATATTCGGCCAATTCTAAAAATCAATGAAAAAAGCCACGGGAAGTTAATAACACTCTTATTAGTTAACATTCCATTTGCTATTATTACCGCTGCTCTTTCAGTAGACATCTTGAAAGGCATATAGAACTTATTTTTTAAGGTAAGTTTCGTATCAACAAACCCAGGGTTAAACAATTGAACTCTAATTTTCGATTGATAAAAATCTGCACTTAAATTTTCTGCAAGATGCATTAAAGCTGCTTTACTTGCCCCATATCCAATCGATCCTTGTAATCCAGTAAAACCAGCCAATGAACCAATAATCACAATATGTCCCTCATCCCGCTCAACAAAGCCTGGAACACATGTACCCAAAACCCGCAAAGCACCCATGAAATTTGTATCTGCCATCTTGATTACTTCTTGCTCATTCCAATCCTGAGCATGCATAGGAGTATAATCTCCAGCTAAGTATACAACACCATCAATTTTGCCAACCGATGCGAATGCAGATTTAACACTATCAATGTCAGTTACGTCACACGGTACAACTTTTACTTGTTTATCAATTGACTTAGAGAGATGAAGTAACCTTGTTTTGTTTCTTGCAGATATGATCAGAGACGCTCCGAGTTTATCCAGTTTTTTAACTAAATCATACCCAATTCCATCGCTAGCGCCTACTACCCAATAAGTTTTATTTGAAATATTTCTCATTTTTCTTTTCTAAAAGTGGCGACCAACTCTCCAACCTTAAATCCAAATTTTCTAAATTCTGATCGATTGAAAATAGTATCATTCTCCAAAAGATGCATCCAATCAATAACCTTTATCACATGTCCCCCTAAGTCTTCAGAAAGCTTTAACTTATAGCTTAACATAACTGCTGATCCGTATTGTTGGCCCACCGCCTTCCCAATAATATCATCTGCTGTTCCAATAATCTTACCATTACTATCAATTATTAAATTCCATTTCCTGATTTGGTTTTTGCCAGTAGAGAATTGAAAATTCTCAATAAAACTACCTTCATTATTGGTCCAATTCCCCGAAAACTGAGCAGTAAATGTACTCGAAAGTCGTCCTGAAATCCCATAAACCATACCTTCAGCCACCATATTACCTTCTAAAACTTTCCTTATATCAAAAATTTTACTGTCAGATTTAAACTGTGATATTTTTTGATTTTTAAAAGAGAATAAATTTATTTTAATAAAACTAATAAGCAAGATTAAAATAGTAATATAAAAAACCCAGATCAATTCAGTTTCCTTTCGAATGGTCCAAAATTTAGAGTTAACAATGCAAGAAGTTTCAACAAGCACGGTATTATGGAATAAAAAATAGTTAAGCTCATCAAGTAAGTGTTAGGCTCTGTCCTACCAATGGCAAATCCTGTTGCAGCAAGTGCCGGCAAAATTATACCCACTGATAAAGCAAAAGTAGATTTATTAAAAAAATTCCATATTCCAAAAGCGACAGAACTATCAAAATCAGAATTCGATATGTGCTTAGCGTACATGGCTGGAAGAATAGACATGTCTGCACCTAAACTAGCACCAGAGAACATACATATGACAAAAAAAGCAACTATGTCTCCTGATCCAATTAAACAAGTGAACAGAAAAGTAATGATAGCCAGTGACATTCCAATTGAAAGAATAAATTTTAATTCATATTTAGAGGTCAACTTTCCCCAAAAGGGTATTGAGATAGCCGCGCTAATAAAAAATGTAATGAGAAATAATCCAGCTAAGTCAGTGGCTTGCAAGCGCGACTCCACATAAAATAAAAATAATGTAGAAGTAACTGCTAAAGGACTCGTGTTTAAAAAAGACAGGATCAGAAAGCTACGGGTAGTCTTATCTTTTAATAGTGACATGGCGTTATTTTTTGATTGAAATTTGGATTTATAATTCCAAGACCCTCTCATCACAAAATAACTTATCAAAAGAAGAATTATAACAGAAAAAGAAAATCCCTTCATTGGATTGAGGTCAAATTTACTCAATATACTAGGCAACAAACAAGCTAGAACTATTCCAACTAAGGCTCCAGTTTCACGCCATACAGATAATTTCGAATGAGAACGCTTATCGCTAGATTCAACAAAATTAACACCTTGAGCATAAAAGCAAATATTTAGATAAGAGAAGGCTGTAAACATTACGAACAAGCATAAACAAACATAAGCTACAGGTTCAAAGATTGGCTCTACGGAAAAAAAAAGCCAAAGACTAATTATGAGGGAACAAACAAAAAATAATATTGACGTTTGCCTATATTTACCAACTAATTGCGCCAATCTACCCAATAGAGGATCTTGAACCACATCAACCAAACGCAGGCATAAAAAAATTATTCCAAGAGAAGTTAATGAAAAGCCATAACTATCAGCCAGATATTTTGGCGCATAAATGTATATTGGGATTCCTACTGCAGCTAATGGCGCCGCGAAAAGAGCATAGCGCCAATAACCTTCATTATTATTAGAAATTAGGTAATTGCTCATCTGCTTACTGCTTTTGAGGGTGGTGTTGGCCTTGAATTAAATGAAGCTTTTTTTATCCATAGCCGGAATGCTTGAAAATGAATTAAGGAAAGAATCCTCATTGATCCAAATGGCCTTCTCAAAAGCGCCGCAAATATAGATTTAGTTGTCAAAGGACTACGGTCTCCAACAAGGGTTGCTGTGACACCACCATGCTCATGCTTATATTCGATTTTTATAACAATTTTTTTGTTAGTGATGTCAAACGTAAAACCGTATGTCCCCAACATAGGTTGGAAAGGTGACACATGAAGAAGCTTTCTACCAACCATTTGACTTTCAATAGTTATTTCAGCCAAGTCTCCATTAGAGCAAAGATAACTATGCCGGTCACCAAAAGTGTTATTAACTTCTACAATCACCACCTTTAGCTTTGCATCTAAATCAAAGCACAACCAAAAGCTAATCGGAGTAAATTTTGTGAAAAACATTCTGGGTTGGGCTAATAAACTCACCTTCAAGCCAGGTATGGAAATATTATTATTTCTTAATGTATCGCGCGCCCAATTGTGCCCTTCTCCCTGACCTCTTATGCCACCATGATCGTTGTCAAAAATAGAAAATAAATTAATCTTATTATGCGAAAAACCTCTCACATCATTTTTTTGCCCATCACTCAACAGTACATAGTCGACGCCATAACTAAATGAATTTTTAATTTCTCCTTTTCTAACATGGTAAGTTTTCGCTTTTACATACTCTAACATCATGCAGCTACTTTTTTACTAATTGAAGCAATTAGCTCAGAAACGCTGACAGCACTTGCATAGCCATCTTCATGAAATCCGTACCTTGTCCATGCCCCACAATAATATGTTAGATTCTCACCTTGAATTGCTTTCAATTTTTCCTGTGCAACAAAAGCCTGCTTATCAAAAATGGGATGCTCAAACAGTTTTTCATCATAGATGAGATTATCATTAATATCTGAAGAAGGATTCAAAGAGACAAAAATCTGTTCCTTGGTTGGCAATGACTGCAAAGAATTCATCCAATAAGTAATTCCAACTTTTGGATCAGGGCGCATTGTTTTTGATTTATAAACCCAGGATGCCCAAGCTCTCTTCCGTTTAGGCATCTGAGTAACATCAGTATGCATGACCGCTTTATTCTTTTGATACTTAATTGATCCAATAATAGATTTTTCTGCATCGGTAGGATCGACTAATAAAGGAAGAACCTGATCAGAATGACATGCGAAAATCACTCTATCAAATCTTTCCCACTCTCCCTTCTTAGACTTCACATAAACATTCGCACCATTTCGTTTAACTCCAGTAACCTGTGAATTTACTCTAATAGATCCACCAAAGCGATGTATCGCCGTAGCCATTCGTGAAAGGTACTGTTCGCTTCCACCATCTACCGTATACCATTGATTTGTATTCCAAGATAATAATGAGTGGTTGTCAAAAAATTGAACCAAAGATTTAGCAGGGAACCCCTTCATTTGTTCTGGTGTAGCAGACCAAATAGCACCTGAAATTGGCAAGAAATAATAATTACGAAACCAATCTCCCATTTTCATCTTATCAAGAAATTCTTCCAAGGACATATTTGGGTCCCGAGACAAATCAACAGCATTCTCATTAAAGCGCATTATATCACGCATCATATTCCAAAATTTTGGCCTAATGACATTCCTTCGCTGAGCCGCCATCATATTAAAGCTACTCATGCCATATTCTATTGCTCCATCGCCAATAGATGCAGCAAAACTCATATCACTTTTCTTCACCGGTACATCTAACTCTTTAAACATGTGAGATAATTGAGGATAATTTTCATAGTTAAAAACTATGAAACCAGTATCCACTGGCACGTCAGCATTTTTACCTGCTAAAATAGTTCTAGCATGCCCCCCAATTTTTGGCGCTGTTTCGAATAATTTTACTTCGTTACTTTGGGACAGTAAATAAGCGCATCCAAGTCCGGACACTCCCGCACCAACTATTGCAATTTTTGCCCTGTAAGGAGTTAAATGGTTCAATTGTGTATTACCTCAATGATTTTCCTGTATACGAATAAGTTTTGATATTAGATCATATTTTTATTTGTGATCCAATATCCACGACCCCGCGTAATGATTGCATGATACTTTTAAAAACCATAGGTTACGACAGTAACCCAGCGTACCCTATTACCAACTTTAGAGATTTTTTTAAAATAAGTAAGAAGAGTATTAATGCTTTTATGAGTAAAACCTATACCGATAATTGGTCTGATAGCCTAAAAAAATTAGCAACTGAACGGGATCTACAAGCTTTCCGTGAATTATTTGATTATTTTGGCCCAAGAATTAAATCATTTCTATTGAAGTCTGGGGGATCATTCAGTCAAGCAGAAGAATGCATGCAGGAAGCGATGGCCACAGTATGGCAAAAAGCGCACATGTTTGATTCTTCTAAAGCAAGTGCATCAACGTGGATTTTTACGATTGCAAGAAACAAGCAACTAGATGCTATTAGGAAAATCAGACGACCAGAACCTGAAGATCTTCCATGGATGGATATTGATCAAACTGATCCTAGTGATAGCATTATTATTCACGAAGAACAAAAAAGCTTGGCTTTTGCTGTGTCAAAGCTACCTGATAATCAGAGAATTTTGATTGAGAAAGCGTTTTATGGTGATTTAAGTCATTCTGAAATTTCAGAACTAACCGATCTACCTCTGGGAACAGTGAAATCACGTATTAGGCTTTCTATCGAACGTTTAAGAAGAGAATTAGGCAAAAAAACATGACAAATACAAAACATCATATTCCAAATGAAATTTTGTTATCATATTCAACTGGATTATTACCTGAAGCCTTTAGCATCATTGTAGCCTGTCACATTTCACTATGCGATCAGTGTAGGATTGAATCAGATGCCTTAGATGCAGTTGGCGGTGCCGTTCTTACCAACCAACAGGGTATAACCTTGAATGATGACAGTTTTTTAAAGACAATGGAGTTGATTTCAAAAAAAGATAATAAAACAACAAAACCTTTTACAAAATCAGATAGTATTTACCCTAACCCATTGAAAGATTATTTTGGAGATGCCAAGGATAAAATAAAATGGAAATCTGTTGGTGGAGGCATTAAGCAATCAATAATTTTCAATAATGATGAAGCCAGTGCTAGACTTTTATCAATTCCCCCAGGTACAGAATTGCCAGACCATAGTCATAAAGGTCTTGAAATGACCATGGTGCTTCAAGGGGCATTTTCTGATGAGATAGATCATTTTTACCGCGGTGATGTTGAAATTGCTGATGATAATTTAACGCATAAACCTAAAGCTGAAACTGGAGAGTTATGCATCTGTCTGGCTGCTACTCAGGCACCTTTAGTTTTCAACAGCTGGTTACCCAAACTTTTACAACCATTCATTCGTATTTAATTTTGCAAATTACAATATAACCATCTATTAGAAAACAAATTTAATGTTGGGAGTATAGAATGCAACACGGCGCGATTGCACGAATGCAGCACTTTTCTATGGAAGTAAGTAATACAGACAAGTCGATAGAATTTTATCGAAAAATTTTAGGATTTAAGTTAACTGAGCGACATCCCGCTTTTGAAGTGACGGCAATTCCAGTTGAATTGACTTTTATGAGATTGGGCGATGCCCATCATGAACTGGTTCTGGTACATAATCCAAAAAAGACTTATAGGAAGAGACCTTCGAAACCAGAAGATGATCTAGATGGGCCACCATCATTTCATCATTTTGCTCTTGAATGTGATAGCAAAGAAGATTGGCTTAAAGTAGTAAAAACCATAAGTGAAAATTCTATTGAAGTTGTACGCGGTCCAGTGGTCCATAGCAATTATGTAGCCACTGGTGATGGCTCATGGGGTGAAAATGAAGCTATTTATATACTTGATCCAGATGGCCACAGAGTAGAGATTTTTTGGGCCTTAGCCACAATCGGTAGCGATGGTACGCACATTGATATCAAAGGACAAAAGGTTCCAGGAACCAAAACAGAAGAACTTTGACTCAGAACTCTGAAATAGCAATTGTTGGCATGGGGCCGACTGGTGTAACATTAGCAAACCTTTTAGCTAATAGGGGTTTATCTGTAGCAATTTTTGAAAAACAAAGTAAGCCTTATGCACTTCCCCGGGCAGTGCACTTCGATGGGGAAGTAATGCGGATTTTTCAGTCGATTGGTCTTGGCTCAGAAATGTCAGATACTTCGCGAGTGAATATCGGGATGTTGTTTAAGGATTTAGATTCAAATATTTTAATAGACTGGTCCCGCTCTCAAACTATTGGGCCTATGGGTTGGTATGAAAGTTATAGATTCCATCAACCAGATTTAGAAACTGTATTGCAGAATGGTCTCTATAGATTTTCCAATGTAAAAACTTTTTACAACTCTGCGGTGCGCAAAATATCTGATGATGGCGAAAACGTAACTATTGAACTTGAGTCCGGTGAAAGACACACTAGCCAATTTCTTATTGGTTGTGATGGCGCACAGTCCAATGTTCGTGAGTTCCTAAATGAGGAATTAGTAGACTTAGGGTTTATGCAAAAATGGCTTGTAATTGATTTAATATTGAAAAATGATAGACCAGACTTGGGTAACCATACTGTACAAATCTGTGATCCTAATTCTCCAATGACCTACGTTAGAGGGACTGGAAAACGACGAAGATGGGAGATGAGATTAACAGATGAAACTGTTTCAAAAATCAGCGTTGAAGACGTTTGGAATAAGTTAGTGAAATGGATATCTCCTGATGATGCTGAAATAGAGCGCTCGGCAATTTATACTTTTAAATCTTCCTTGGTAAAAAAATGGTCAAGAGGGAATGTTTTTTTAGCAGGTGATGCCGCGCATTTAATGCCCCCATTTATGGGGCAAGGAATGTGCGCAGGAATAAGAGATGTTGCAAATCTAGCTTGGAAGCTGGCCGCTGTTATTAATGGCGCAGATAAAGCCATCTTGAACACCTATGAAAGTGAAAGATCTCCTAATGTGCGAGAGTTTATCGATTTAACTGTGCGGCTTGGACAAATAATTAATCAAACGAGTAAAAGCCAAAAGGAAACAACTAAAATGGAATCGATTTTGCCCTCGTTGGGCCCAGGCTTAGGCCTGAGAGATAACATCGAAGGACACTTAGCACCCCAATTTTTATCGATAGAGTCAGACAAAGCAGACGACTTGAACCCAAATGGATTTTATCCACTTAGCAATCAAAAGAATGGAATGAAATTAAAAGGAGTAGAACCTTGGTTAAATGAAAATAATATCACTAGTGCCTTGGTGCGACCTGATGGATATATTTTGGAAACAGTATCAAAAAATAAAATGCAAAATAATATAAATTATAGGTTTGATTCAAAGAATAATGATCTAATTAAGGCTGTTCCATCACGAAAATTTATTGGTTAATTGAATTAATTTTTAATAAAAGAAGATATCTTATTGACAAACACCCCCGATCCAACTCATTTTCCGCGCTTACGAACTTGTTCAATCATTTCTCACAATTAAGGAAACTTTAATGCCAGTTGTTGTTGTAGAAAGCCCAGCAAAAGCAAAAACTATTAATAAATACTTAGGTCCCAACTATACTGTGTTGGCATCCTATGGGCACGTAAGGGACTTACCACCCAAAGATGGATCAGTCGATACAGACAATGATTTTGAAATGAAATGGGAAGTTGCAACAGATTCTAAAAAACATCTAAAAGCAATTTCAGATGCATTAAAAGAAGATAACAACTTAATACTTGCAACTGACCCTGACCGTGAGGGTGAGGCTATTTCATGGCATCTAGAAGAGACATTACGAAAACGTAAGATTATTAAAAAAGATACTCCTGTTAGTCGTGTGGTATTTAATGCAATCACCAAAACTGCAGTAACTGAGGCTATGAAAAATCCGCGCGCAGTGGATATGGAGCTAGTAGAGGCATACTTAGCACGTCGCGCATTAGATTATTTAGTGGGATTCAAACTTTCCCCTGTTTTATGGCGGAAATTGCCTGGAGCAAAATCTGCAGGGCGCGTACAATCAGTTTCTCTACGTTTAATCGTAGAACGAGAAATGCAAATTGAAGCCCATAAAGCTCGTGAATATTGGTCAGTTAAAACAATTTTAAAAACACCACGTGGCCAAAACTTTGAAGCAGCCTTACGCACTTTAGCAGGCAAAAAGCTCGAAAAATTTGATATTAATACTGAAACATCTGCTGAATTGGCTGTTCAGGCAATTACCTCTCGAGACCTAAGTGTAACAAGTGTTGAAGCTAAACCAAGAAGCCGAAATCCTTCTGCTCCTTTTATGACATCTACCTTACAACAAGAAGCTAGCCGTAAATTTGGATTTGGTGCACGCCAGACTATGAGCACCGCACAACGCTTGTATGAAGCTGGTCATATTACATATATGCGAACAGATGGCATAGATATGGCGCCAGAAGCAGTAACAGCCGCCCGTGATGCAATTAAAGACCGTTATGGTATTGATTTTGTTCCTGCAGAACCACGTATCTATAAAAATAAAGCCGCAAATGCTCAGGAAGCCCACGAATGTATTCGCCCTACAAATATGGAAGTTCCAGCTGAAACTTTAGGTAAATTGGAAGCAGATCAACGTAAACTATACGATTTAATTTGGAAAAGAACCTTAGCAAGCCAGATGGCTAGTGCCAAAATGGAAAGCACTACAATCGATATTTCATCAGAGGACAGTCAAATAAGTTTACGATCCACAGGGACAGTGGTTTTATTTGAAGGATTTTTGAAGGTTTATGAAGAAGGTCGTGACGATGAAGTCGTAGATGACAGTGATAAACGACTACCACAATTATCAGTAGGTGATAAAACTGATAAAATAACTATCACCCCAAACCAACATTTTACACAACCACAACCTCGTTACACCGAGGCAACTTTAGTTAAACGAATGGAAGAATTGGGAATTGGCCGTCCATCAACATATGCATCAATAGTTACAACCATCCAAACACGTGAATATGTCCGAAAGGAAGGCAACCGATTAATCGCTGAAGATAAAGGACGTTTAGTAATTGCATTTTTAGAAAACTATTTTCGTCAATATGTTGGGTATAATTATACGGCTGCACTTGAAAAAGAATTGGATTATGTCTCTGCAGGTTCAGAAAACTACAAAGCAGTTTTAGGGCGTTTCTGGCGCGATTTTTCAGCTGCCATTGCAGAAACAGCGGACCTAAGAATTACAGAAGTTTTAGAAAAAATTAATGAAGTTTTAGCGCCTCATTTATTTCCCCCAACAGAAGACGGCTCCGACCCTCGGGTTTGTGGAGCATGCGGTAACGGTAGGCTGTCAATGCGAACAGCTCGGTCTGGTGGAGCGTTCATTGGATGTTCAAATTACCCAGAGTGCAAATACACGCGTGCTTTTGGCCCACCTGGTACTGAGGATGCAAGTGGCATTCCCCCTGAAGGTAAATACCTGGGCGATGATGAAGGTGATAAAATTTGTGTATTTAAAGGTCGCTTTGGTCCGTATGTGCAGCGTGGAGAAGTCACTGATGATAAAAAACCACCTCGACAATCCATTCCAAAGGACTGGCCACCAGCTGATGTAGATCTGGAACAAGCACTCCGCTTATTATCCCTACCACGGCAAATAGGACCACACCCAGAAGATGGCATTATGGTTTGGGCTAACATTGGACGTTATGGCCCATACCTTAAACATGCTGAAAGCACATCAGATCGTGGCGGAACTAATGCTAATCTCCAAGAGATTGAAGAAGTATTTACCGTCGGCATGAACCATGCAGTTCAGTTATTAGCTGAAAAAATTGCCACCCGTGGTGGTCGAGGCATTGCAGCCAAACCAATCCATGAATTAGGCGAGCACCCTGAAATGGGTGGTCCCGTCAATATTATGAAGGGCAAATATGGACCATATGTAAAATGGGCTAAGGTAAACGCTACAATACCAAAAGAAATTGACCCAATTAGTGTAGATCTAAAAAAAGCTTTGGAATTACTTGAAGAACGCATTCCTAAAACTGGTAAGAAAAAGAAAACTGTGAAAAAGAAAAAAGATTAACTTATTTATAAATCAGACTATATAAATAAATAATATCTTAAGGAGAAAATTATGATTGGTCGACTAAATCATATCGCAATAGCAGTTCCTGATCTTAATGCGTCGATAAAACTATACAAAGAGACATTGGGCGCTGACGTTGGAGATCCACAAGACGAACCTAATCATGGGGTAACAGTCGTTTTTATAAACTTACCAAATACTAAAATCGAACTTCTTTATCCACTAGGTGCTAATAGTCCAATAACAAATTTTCTTATTAAAAATCCAAATGGTGGCATTCATCATATCTGTTATGAGGTTTCGGATATAATAGAAGCCAGAGATACATTAATTTCTGAAGGGGCACACATTTTAGGAAACGGTGAACCAAAAACTGGGGCGCATGGACAACCTGTGATATTCTTACATCCAAAAGATTTTAATGGCTGTTTGATTGAACTAGAAGAAACAATAAATTGACTATTAGTGCCGCAGTGGTCCTGTTTGCCGTGATTTGGTTCATGTGTTTATTCATTGCCCTTCCATTAAGAATAAAAAGCCAGCAAGAATATGGAGAAATTGTACCAGGCACACCTGCCTCAGCTCCTACTAATCCTCAACTTAAAAAGAAAACAATTTATGTAACAATAGTTACTTTCATTTTATGGATAGTATTAGTTTATATTATCTCTTCTGGTTTAATTCGTGTACAAGATATAGCTTTTTTTAATAGAACTTAAACATTGAAACCTTATACAAACTTCAATTATTCACCCAAGAAGTAATCTGTTCCATATTGGGCCTAGGCCTTTCAGGCGGAACAGTACTTTCTGCACCAACATGGATATAACCGGCAACAAATTCGCTATCTGTTAAATCTATACCTTGTTTTAAAAACTCTTTATCAGTTGATATCCAGTCAGTTAACCAATTAGCTCCCCAACCACTGGCTAAAGCTGCATTTAATAAACTCAAACAAACAGCACCAGAAGATAAAATCTGTTCCATTTCGGGTATTTTATTTGATTGTTTTGGAGAGCTGACGACAGCAATCATCACAGCGCCAGTTTTCAATGCTGTACAAGTTTTATTAATCTTTTCAGGCTCAAGCTCGAGTTCGGTTCCTCGCTTAACTATTAAATTTACCAAACGAGAAAGAGCATCACCTTGAAATACAATAAACCGCCACGGCTCTAATTTGCCATGATCTGGAGTTCGAGCAGCAGCCCTTAATAGTATTTTTAATTCTTCAGCCGTTGGCCCTGGACCAACTAATGTTTTTGCAGGTCTAGATCTCCTGGACAAAAGAAATTCTACAGCTTTAGGGTTAGGTAAAAGCATGATTAAATCTTTCAGAATTAAATTTAATTAAAAACAAATAACAAATAACAAATAACAAACTCTTTTACTCAGGTTTATGCTTAATTACAATAACAAATTAAGATTCAATTCTTATGTTTTGCTTCTCTATGCCCAATATATATAGCAGACCCAATAATAACAAACGCCCCCAATAAAGTAATAAAGCTTGGAACTTCGTTCCATAGAAAATACCCAACAATTCCAACAAAAATTAGCCTTAAATAAGTAAAAGGGGCTAATATCGCTGCTTCGCCATACCTATATGCCTGCATATCACCTATGCCTCGCATAAATGAAGTTATTGCTAAAAGTATAATGAGACCCAAAATATAAATAGATACAATGCCGCTATAAGAGTTTTCCAGAACTGAATATGCAATTGGAATACTAATCAAAAATGTTATTAAAACTGATGAAATATATGTGGAGATTACACCATCTGCCGATACAATCCTTCTTGAATAGGCCAAGGCGACTGCAAAGAGAAAAGAGCTCAAAAGTGCCGTTATCATCGGAAAGTAAGTCCCATCAAAACCTGGTTGTAATATAACTATCACCCCCACAAAACCAATAAGGACCGCAAACCAACGCCTGAATCCCACTTTTTCCTTATTTATATATATTGACAAAACGGTTGCAAATATTGGCGCCGTAAAGAACAAAACAGTCGTAGTAGCTATTGGCAGTTGTGTTAATGTATAAAACCCCAAATGTGTTGAGAAGGCAATTAAACTTCCACGTAAGATATGAAGCTTAGGTTCAGAAAATTTTAGCTTTTGTCGGAATTTAGAAAAAATAAATGTTGGGATAACTAAAAAAAATGTCAGCAGACCCGCGCGGAAAAGAACTAATGATCTACTATCAAATGTTTGCCCCAATTCCTTAACAGAAATAGCCATTATACTAGCAAAGAAAACAGATATCAAAATCCAGATTAAGCCAAGCCTATTATTTATTTCTTGATTCATAGACAAGGCATCTGCCTGATCAATTGAAAGGTCAAGGATATTTGTCAAATTAAGTTAATTCATGGCAAAGGGAATTATTTAATGTTAAGATGCACCAATAATTTTTGGTGCAAAATGCTATTAATAGATAAAATGGAAAATGAGAAAAAACGTGCAAGCTCCTGGTTTCAGGAGTTAAGGGACGAAATTATAAATAATTTTGAAACGTTGGAAGACAATCAAATATATGGAAAGTTTTCTAAAAACACCAAAGGTAAATTTAAAAAACAAAAAACTATCCGTCCAGCCCCAAGTAATACCGATTGGGGTGGAGGAGAAATGGCAATTATGCGCGATGGACGCTTATTTGAAAAGGTTGGAGTAAATATTTCAACAGTTTATGGGAGTTTAAGTAAAGAAGCCGTAAATATGATGACAGAAACACGAAATTTGCCTAATCTAAAAAATAATCCATCTTTCTGGGCGTCTGGTATTTCTTTGGTTGCTCATATGCAAAATCCACTCTTGCCTGCTATTCATATGAATACCAGAATGTTTTGGACCGAAGAGACATGGTGGTTTGGAGGTGGCTCTGACTTAAATCCATGCATTGAAGATGAAGCAGACACAAAGTATTTTCACAAAATGCAAAAACAGTTTTGTGATAAGCATGACCAAAAATTTTATCCTGAATATAAACTTTGGGCAGATAAGTACTTTTACATTCCACACAGGAAGCGCGCTCGTGGGGTTGGTGGTATATTTTTCGACGAACATAATACTGGAAATTGGGAAAAAGACTTTGCATTTACACAAGATGTGGGGCGAGCATTTTTACCAGCCTTTACTGGTATCATTGATAAAAAAAAGCATTTGGATTGGAATTCAGACGATAAAGAAAAACAATTGTTACACAGAGGGTTATATGCAGAATACAATTTAATTTATGATAGAGGCACAAAATTTGGGCTTGCCACAGGTCATGATCCAGATGCAGTTTTAATGAGTTTGCCTCCTATGGCAAAATGGTCATGATTACTGCAGGAAAGTTTCTTTCAGCCCCTTAAGGCTTTCAACATTAATTCTACATTCTTAGGGTTTGCATCTGGCGTTATACCATGACCCAAATTAAAAATATGAGGCCCTTCAGCCATCTTGTCACGAATATTTTTAGTAGCATCAAGAAGCTCTTTCCCACCATTAACCATCAATGTTGGATCTAAATTTCCTTGCACACAAGTTTCGGCCTGTAATGCTTTCATAAATGATAAAGAAATACTCTGATCTATCGCAACCGATTGTGCCCCAGTTTTTTTTGCAAATCCTTTATAAAATTGGTTAGCACCTCTTGGGAAAACAATGATTGGTATTTTTGGATACATTTTTTTTAAACTCGAAATTATTTTATTTATTGGTTTTATCGAATAATTCACAAAATCATTAGGGCCCAATGAACCAGCCCAACTATCAAATATTTTTATGACTTCAGCTCCCGCTTCAATTTGTTTTTTTAAATAATGTATGGTTGCTTCTGTAATCTTTTCCATCAAACTTTCAAAGACAAGTTTATTATTTTTAAGCAAATTATGGGCGGGGGCTTGATCCACAGTTCCTCGACCAGCAATCATATAAGTAGCAACTGTCCAAGGAGCACCCGCAAAACCAATTAATGCTACATTATCAGGTAATTTAGATTTTAAAATTTTAACCGTTTCGTAAACGGGAGATAAAGTAGAATCAATCTCATCAATAGGTTTTAAATTATCCAAGTCCTTTTGCATGCTTATAGTTGACAACCGTGGCCCTTCACCTTCCACAAATTTTAAATCAGCACCAAGTGCCTGTGGTATCAAAAGTATATCTGCAAAAATAATTGCCCCATCAAACTGGAATCTTTTTATTGGTTGAAGTGATACTTCTGCTGCCAGTTCAGGATTATAACATAATGACAAAAAATCACCCGCTCTTGCCCTGGTTGCACGATATTCCGGCAAATAGCGACCAGCTTGCCGCATAAGCCAAACAGGTGGTATGGTATTAACATTACCATTTAATGCACTTAATAGTAACTTTTCTTTTATCATCTTTTTACTCCAATTAAATCACAAATGACGTGTGCAGCAGTAACTGTCAATAAAATGAAACCTTTAAAAAGTATTGCTGTTTATTACAAGCAATTGTAAATACAGATATGACCTCTGAGACAGCGATGAAACACAACATTATACGTATTGGTACCCGCGGTTCCCCACTAGCCCTAAAACAAGCTACTGAGGTAAGGGACCAATTGATTGAAGCTCACAGCCTAAAGATAGAAAATTTTGAAATAGTTATTATTAAAACTACTGGTGATAGAATTGTTGATCGCCCTCTAAGTAGTCTTGGTGGGAAAGGCTTATTCACCAAAGAAATTGAAGAAGCATTAGCAGAAAAAAAAATAGATATAGCAGTCCATTCTATGAAAGACATGCCCACGAAGCAGCCAGACAACCTAGTAATAGATTGTTTTTTGAAAAGAGAAGATCCGCGTGATGCATTTATTTCTAATAAACTTGAAAAATTATCTCAACTTGACACAACTACTGTGGTAGGTACGTCATCCTTGCGGAGAAAAGCTCAAATTTTGAATTTAATGCCAAGCGTTAAGGTAGTTGAGTTTCGCGGAAATGTTCAAACTCGGTTAAAAAAATTAGATGATGGGGTTGCAGATTGTACTTTCTTAGCGATGGCAGGATTAAAACGCCTTGGACTGAACAAGTTAATTAACAAACCAATAGCAATAGGAACAATGCTCCCAGCTGTTGCTCAAGGGATCATTGGTGTTGAACGCAGAGCTGAAGATAAGAGTATCGAATCATTGTTAAAAAAGATTAATCACAAGCAAACAATGCAAATGGCAAATGCCGAAAGAACAATGCTAAAAATTCTAGATGGTTCGTGTGAAACACCAATCGCAGGGCTAGCGATTATTGATAAAAATAAAATGACTTTAAAGGCAGAAGTTTTAAGAGTGGATGGAACTGAAAAAATTTACTACGAATCAACTGACAATATTTCTAATGCGATTAATTTAGGTCAGAAAGTTGGAGAGCATTTAAAAAGTAAAATTGGTAAAGATTATTATTAATACTATTGTCAAATTATCTTAAATTTATTTTGCAGGGATAACTTTCCCTGGGTTCATAATATTATTTGGATCTAGAGCTTTCTTTATACTTCTCATAACCTCAATAGCATTAGGATTTTTTCGACGCGACATAGATGGTAATTTGGCAAGCCCAATTCCATGCTCTGCCGAAAAACTTCCTCCCAATTCCAATACAGTTTCTTCTATAATTTCTGTGATCTTTTCACGATCCTCCAAGTTTCCCATGCCTTTCGTTTTAGGCTCCATCCAAACTGAAAAATGTAAATTTCCATCGCCCAAATGCGAAACAGTCAATGTTTCTGAATTTGGGCTAATCGAATGAACTCTACTTTTCACAGTTGTTAAAAAATTATGCACTTTATCTACAGCTACAGAAACATCGCAAGCCACCGGAACACCTTTCAAAAGCGCAACTTCATAAGCTCTTTCTCTTCTTTCCCACATTTCTGATCTCTGTGCTTCAGACTTACATATAACTGCATCCAGGATTTTTCCTGATTCTAACCAAGTTCCAAATAAATTTTCTACTTTGGATTCAATTGGAATATTGCCAGTTTCATCAGGCTCAGCGTCTTCTTCTGACATTGCGCCAATCTCTAAAAAAACTCCATGCTTAGCAGGAGTCTGAAAAGGCTGTCGCATATCATCGAATCTTTCACATAATGCATTGAAATATTTCTCTGGCATATACTCAAATGCCTCAACACAATTATTAGTTATTTTATTAAGCTCGTTTAAAATAGGTAATGCATAAGTTAAATCAGGTATCGAAATCATTGCAGTTGCATAAGCCTTAGGCTTTGGAAATAATTTCACAACAGCTGCCGTTATTATACCAAGTGTGCCTTCTGAACCTATTAAAAGGTGCTTCAAATTATATCCAGAATTATCCTTGTGTAACTCAGACATCAAATCCACAATCTCTCCATTAGGCATAACCGCCTCAATTCCCAAAACAAGATCTCTCGTATTTCCATAGCGCAAGACATTTGAACCACCTGCATTTGTAGCTAAATTTCCCCCAATCATAGCCGAACCTCGTGCCCCAAAGAATAATGGAAAAATTAATCCATATTCTGCAGCAGCATCATGTAATTTTGATAAAATCACTCCACCTTCAACAATTGCAATTCGTCCATCAGCTCTAACTTCTCTAATCGTATTCATACGATTCAGAGACAAGATTATTGTATCTCCTTTAGTACCAGCAAAACATCCACCAGCTAAACCAGTGTTTCCCCCTTGTGGGATTACTGGTATTTTCATTTTGTTTGCTAGTTTTACTATTGCGCTAACTTCCCCAGTATTAAGAGGTCGAACCACTGCAAGAGAAGAACCATTATATTTCCCACTTGGGTCAATTTCGTACTGCGCAAGATTTTCGCCGAAATGCACATTTTCTGATCCAACTATTTGTTGCATTTTTTCAATAGTATTCATGAAAGTTCTCCAATATGGGCACCTAAGATACGAGTTAAAAAGTAATATGATTTCATATCATTTAATCAACTAATGCAATAATGCAATAATGCATTCACTTAAAAGAATGTAAAACCCAAGGTTCATCAAATAAATATTCTTCCACATTCTTACCTGAACCAATACGGTCTATCACTGCAAAAAGACTTCCCCGACTTAGTGGCGTCAACACACTATGCCAAACATTAATATTATAGTTTATTCCTTGCTGACCATTTGTGACAAAGGCATATGGCTTTCCTGGTCGCCCATTTTCATCTAATGAGACTATGACAAGAAAAGGCTCGTTTGACATTGGAATAAAACACTGCGATCCAAATGGATGTCTTTCCATTAGAGATAATTCAAAAGGCAACGAATAATTTTCACTTGAAAAAATACTTACACCAAACTTGCCACCTTTACTGATTTCCAATGCTGCAAGATCGTGGTGACGCTCGCATTTATTTTGATTAATAAGAAAAGGTTCCTCTTTAGTTTCAACTACATCTCCAAAATTTACAAACTTTTTTGCTGTTAATTTCTCAATAGATATTTCCCGCGACATGATCACAGCTTTAATTTAGGATGACGGTTTACATCTTTATATAAAAGATACCTGAATCGACTAGATCCAGCAGCATAACAAGCTTGTGGGCAAAACGCCCTCAACCACATAAAATCTCCTGCTTCGACCTCAACCCAATCTTCATTGAGCCTATAGACGGCCTTTCCCTCTAAAACATATAATCCATGCTCCATCACATGAGTTTCCTCAAATGGAATTACTCCGCCAGGCTCAAAATTTACAATATTGACATGACAATCATGTCGTAAGTCTTCAGGATCCACAAAATAGGTAGCAGACCAAACTCCATTAGTTTGTTGAGAGGTCAAGCCTCCAGGATCTATATCTTTTTCATTCGTAACAAATGATTCTGGCACATCAAATCCATCAATTTTTTCATAATATTTCCTGATCCAGTGAAAAGTAACATTCTTAGTAGAGCTGTTAACAACTTTCCAATCAGAATTAGGTGAAATGTACGCATAACCACCCTCTATCATTTTGTATGTTGCTCCATCTAAATCTAAATCTAATTGACCTGAAACTACGAACAGAAAACCTTCAGCATTAACTTCAGGTTCCGGATTCAGAGAACCCCCTTTGGGGCTTACTTCCATAATATATTGCGAAAATGTTTCTGCAAAACCTGACAATGGCCTAGCTAATATCCATGCTCGAGTTTTATCCCAATTTGGAAACCTTGAAGTGACAATATCTGTCATTACCCCTTTAGGTATAAAGGCATAAGCTTCCTTGAAGATCGCACGCCCCGTATGCAAAGTTGTTTGTGGAGGGAGGCCTCCATCTGGTGAATAATAATCAGTCATGATAAAATATCCTTCAAACGTATTAAAGCTATACGCTCAACCTGAGCGCAAGCCTCATTAAATTCTAACTCTGTTTCATTTTTCAAACGTATTTTAAAAGAATTCAATATACCATCTTTATCATAATCTCTGACTGCAATTATAAATGGAAAACCATGTTTTTCAAAATAACTTTGGTTAAGATCAGAGAAAGTATTGAATTCATCTTCTGTCAACTCATCCAATCTGGCAGATAATTGCTCCGACGTGCTAGCCTTTGTTAAGTCATTAGATACAAATAGTTTTCCTGCCAAATCTGGGTGCGCCTTAAGAACATCTAATTTTTCCTTTTTACTCCCTGCTCTAAAGCTTCTCACAAGTACAGAATGAATTCCAATAACAGTATCATGCGCTGGTCCTAATTCTAATTCAAAGGCTCGCTCAGCCACCCAATGTGATTTTTCAAAAACTTCTCCAAATGCATTTACAAATTCTGATTGTTTAAACTTGGACGGACAAACTAAATCAGTAGGAGGATGATTTTGAATCCAATGATCTGCTATTTCTATTCTTTTTGGAAACCAAACCTTTTCATGCCCAATGCAATAATCTATAAACTTTTTTAAAGCTTGCGCGCGACCAGGTCTGCCTACCAATCGACAATGCAACCCAACGCTCATCATTTTGGGTCGGCCTTTCTCACCCTCTTCATACAAACAATCGAATGTATCTTTCAAATAACTAAAAAACTGATCTCCACTATTAAACCCTTGCGAGGTAGCAAACCTCATATCATTCACATCTAAACTATAAGGTATTATTAATTGATCAAAACCTTCATAAGACTTCCAGTAAGGTAAATCGTCGTCATAGGCATCACTAATA